>Ga0255755_1000003_pt1 | contig 260213 bp, 253 predicted proteins | sample 011ome_18_FD_179955 | JGI IMG/M metagenome (GOLD analysis project Ga0255755, IMG submission 179955) | Coastal salt marsh microbial communities from the Groves Creek Marsh, Skidaway Island, Georgia - 011501BT metaG (version 2) | ecosystem: Environmental > Aquatic > Marine > Intertidal zone >... | reverse complement strand
AATAGGTTCTTTTATTCCAATAAGGAGGAGAAGTAATAATAGTTTGAACTTCACCATCATTTAGTTCACACATATCATCAGAGGATTTCTGATAAAACCTCCAATTCGCTTTTACAAGACTTTCTGAGTTTGAAGTAGAAGGTTTTTTAGATTCTCTTTCTTTAATTTCTCTTTGGATTTGAAGATAGGATTGGTTGATGGTTAGAATACCTTTATCTAAAAGTTCTATATACTCTGGTTTGTTTTTATAGATGAATACTAATCTTCTTAACTGAGAAGAAGAAATCCCTAATTCTTTAGAAACCATATCTCTTGAAGAACCTTTGTTAGATTTAACAGAAGTTAAATCCGTTCTTCTCCCTTGTCCTTTTCTATAATATCTATCAAGTATTAGGTATTCATTGATAAGTTCTTTAAAACTCTTAATTCGTTGTTTGTTGTAATGAATTAATAATAATTCTTCATCTCCATCCTTAACTTCTTTTTTAATCACTTCAACCTCATCCCAACCTAATCGTTTAATAGATTCAAATCTTCTATTTCCGCTTATAATTTGAAAGTATTGGTCAATAACTATAGGTTGTAGTAAACCTACTTCAGATATACTCTCCATCAATTCTTCGATAGAAGATAAATCATAGATTTCTTGATTTTTAGGATGATGAGATAGTTTAGAGATGTTTACTTTCATAAAACGAATATATTGAAGAATATATTCTTGTGCAAGTTGATTATAACATGAGGTTTCTTGTAACTGAGAAAATACTTTTTTACCAAATGATGGTCTTACCCGTTTTATATCGGAGTCAATTTTTTTCTCCAGAAGAAATTGATAGAGTGATATTATTTACATTTAATACATCAAGTGTTGTTTGGATTTATTTCTCCAACCTGATTGGTTCTTGTATTTTACAAAGAATATCTTTAAATCACTTTGGTTGGGATAATCAACGAAGAATATCTTCTTATCGGATTGATTAGGATAATCTACAAAGTACCACAAACCTTTATTACCATCAACTTGGTTTGGGTAATCTACTTTAAACACTTTTAAATCAGATTGATTTTCATACTTCACAACATAAACCTTTATATCAGATTGATTTGGATATTCAACTGAAAATATTTTTTGAGAATTTGAGATAAAAGGTACAAGAAACAAAACGAATAATAGTTTTTTCATGTGGTTAAAGGATTATGATAAGAATCGATATTTAATCTTTTACAAGATAAAAAATAAAATCAGTTTTCTCATAATTTGAGTCATGACATAATATGTAAAGGGTGTTTTTTTTATTTTATGATATAATTAAAATTTCTCACCCCTCCCCTTCTGAGTTGTATCTTAGTTACAAAAAGAAATATATGGTATATAATTATTTACTTATTATTGAATTTATCAATTACATTCCCACCAAAAATATATAATTTATCTTTTGTTTTATAATACAAAAAGTCAGATAACTCTTCTGGTATTAGTTCTCCTTTAATGTTAAAAAACTCCCAACCATTTATTTCTCTGTTATAATATGTAAAAAAGTTTCTATTCTCAAAAAAACCATATCCTCCATATCTATAAATAGTGTCATTCCTTATAAATTCTAAAGAACCTAATTGAAGTTTGTGATTGTAAGAATTGTCTATTCTAAAAATAGAATCTCCTCTAATTTCTAAGATTTCTCCACCTAAATTATTTGATAATAGATGTTGATCTACAAATTTAAAGTTCTTTAAATTTAGGTTAATTGAGTATTTAATTTCTATAGAAGAAAGTAATTTATAATCACTTTCAAGACTATACTTTTCTATTTTTTCATCATATAATAAGTAAAAAATTTCATCTGAAGAATCAAAGTAATAATCTATCGGTTTTTCAATTGATTGAAAAGAGAGTAAGAAAAAAAGTATTAGTTTCATTTATCAATTTTATAAAAAAAAATCAAAGGAAAGTAGTCTTTTTTAATTGCAACTAATTTTAATAGGAAAAAAATATTTTAAACATTATTATTGTAAAAATTTAAATAAATATTTTATGAACTTTCTTAAAAAAAACAAAAAAATCGTAATTATAACATCTATATTTATTGTTTTATTTATCACAAATTCAGTAGTTAACACTGTTATTTCATCAAAAATTGAAGAAAAAATATCTGACTTCTTAAAAGATTCGGATAAAGAATCTGAAATAAAATATGAAGATATTAGTTATTCGTTTTTAAATTCAAAAATTACTTTTGAAGAAATAGAGATTAATTTTAATGATCGAGAATACATACAAATTGAAGAATTAGAATTAACTTTTGATAGGAATGATCTACCATCTATGAAAGAAATAAAAGAAGGTAATTTCAATATTCTGTTAACAAATTCAAAAATAAACTTAACAAAAACAAAGTTTGTTAATAGAGATGTCTTATCGGAAGTTGAATATCTTGAATTATCTCTTAATGGTCAAATGAACCCCAATGAAAATGAATTAAATTTTAATTATTTTGACCTACGATTAAATGAACTAGAAATATCTCCAAATAAAGATGAGGGAAAACTTGAATTGGGAAATTTAGAATTTGAATTAGATAGTGATGATTTAATCAATATTGTTAAGTTTAAAGAATTATATCGAGAAATAGACGATTTATCAGATTTGTCAATTAAATTTAACCTTGATAATTTTATACTTCCTCATGATTTAACAAAACAGTTGGATCTAGATGATATTGGTATTAGAGAACTGGAAGGAAAAGAATTTAGTATGGAGATTACTAAAAACGATGATGATTTTAATTTAGATTTTTATCTAAATACTCAATATTTGGGTGAGTTAAGTTTAGAAGCTGAAATGGATTTTTCCAAAAACAAAAATGACCCGTTTTTAAACCTTGAAATTTCTCTTAAAAATTTAGATGAAAATTTTACTAAAATTTTAAAAAGAACAAAACTTGTTGAAGATGGAGAAAATAGTTTTAGATTTAATTATGAAGGGAATATTAATGATATTGAGAAATCTATTTTCTAGATTTTAAATTGTTTTTACTTTACTTATTATTTTGTTTACTATTAAAATTCAAACTGTTTTTTATACACTAAAATTAATATAACACCTTATTAAGGTTCAGTCTTTTGATTATATAATGATCAAAAAAATATATTTAATTTGTAGAAATATTTAATATTTTTAAATTAAAAAAATAGGGTGTGAGAGAGGTTTCTTGTAACTGAGAAAATAACTTTTTTCCAAAATGGGGGTCTGACCCGTTTTTATATCGGAGTCAATTTTTTTACTGGGGAAGATTGATATAGTAACTTCTGTTAGATTTAACAGAAGTTAGTTTATAATAACCAAACACATAATCTATAAGAAATCTGAATTTATAGAGTAATTGATTTCTCTTTTATCCATCGGAGACTTTACTCTTACGATAATTTCTTTATTTGTATTCAATAATACTTTTATTTTGTTATTCAAATAATTAATAAATTCGTTTTTTCTTCTATTAATGGTTCCGTAATTAAGTTTTTTATCCTCAAAAAAATCGGTTATAATTCTATTTTCAACACTGTTTCTTTTTTTAGAAGATGTAAATAATAAATTAAAAATAACTTTCTCTTTCTCCGTTAGTTTTATTTTCTTCAAGTTGTAGAAAAACACATCTCCAATCATTATAATTTTGTTGACAAACTTTTTAAATACTACGTATAATAAAAGTATAATTACAAGTATCAAAATAATTAATGAATACAACCAATAGGAAACACCATAAATTCTTTTATTTTCAGTACTTTTTAGATTTGAAATAAACTCTCCTAAGGGTATTGATTTAATATTTAACACATCATTTTCCAACTCAAAATAAACAACATTATTCTTATTAATAAATGGTTTAAAAAAGGAGGATTCAATTTTTTTTGATATGGGATTAGAAGAGAATTTTTTAATTGAATTTTGTTCAAAATCCATTATATGAATCATTCCATCTTTAAAATTAATAAGACTGTTTTCATCTAAGGAAAAATAAATACTGTTAAAAACAGATGTCTTTAAATCACCAATTATAGACCATTCTTTTGAATTAAAATCAAAGAGATAAGATTTTAAGTTTGGATATTTTACATCTTTTTTAAATTTATCAAATTTATACCCTCCAGAGATATATAATTTATCTTTATTAAAATGATAAATAAAATCAGAGATTCTTTCTGGTATAATATCTCCATTAATATCAAGAGATTCCCATCCATTAACCTTTTTATCATAAAAAGTAAAAAAGTTTCTATTTTCAAAAAAACCATAACCTCCATATCTAAAAAGAGTGTCATTTCTTATAAACTCTAAAGATCCTAGTTGCATTTTATGTTCATAAGAATTATCTATTCTGAAAATAGAATCTCCTTTGATTTTAAGAATAGAACCTCCTAAGTTAGAAGATAAAGTATATTCATTTACAAATTTAAATTTTGATAAATCATACTCAGATGAGTTCTTAATTTCTTTTGAAGAAATTAACTCAATATCATTTTCTAAAGTATATTGTTCTATTTTATTTTTATACAGAATGTGTATAATTGATTTTGAAGATTCAAAATAATAATCAATAGGAATTTGAATTGATTGAAAAGAAAAAAGAAATAGAAGGATTAATTTCATCTTACAAGTATAATCAAATTATTCATACTTAAAAAAGTAATCTTTTTTAGTTGCAACTAATTTTTTTCAATAAAACTAACCTATCATCTTATATTAAATACATGAAGGTTGATGTGGGAAAGTAACGAGGAGTAAGGATTACCAACACACAAGAAAAAATTATTACGGTAGAATAAACTTTAAAGATTATATTATTTTATAAAAAAACCAGCGAATTCGCTGGTTTTTTCTTTTACACTTTATCATGCACTTTGGTGTGCTCTCCATCATTCCAAAGTGTTAAAATATCTGTAGCAACTGTTGCTCCGCTACCAGCCGCAATTGAAAACTGACTTCTTAATCCGGCAATAGTGCCACAGACATATAGCCCATCTTTAATTAAAAAATGTTCGTTTTTTAACTGAATTCTATCCTTTTTAGGGTTTGCTCTTTTATGAGGTACTACAAAATCTTCTAGCCCTTTTATTGTTAATGGACGTGAGTAGTTTAAAGCTAAAACAACAATTTTTGAAAAGTAAATTGCTTTATTTGTTGTGATTAGATATGCATTTTCAGAGGAAGTAATAGCAATTACTTTTTCATTTTGAATCTGTGAAATATGAGGGTATTTTTCTGTTAAGTGTTTTTTCCCATCGGTAAGAATATCACTTCCAAGGGTTCCTGGTTTTATGCCTATTGTGTTATTAAATAAGGCGTTTTGTAAATGAGAAGATTTCTGATGTATGATAATTCCAATCTTTTTATCTTGTGCAAACGCTTTTTCTTTTGCAGAGCCTAACACCAAAGCACATTGCATGCCTGCAACTCCACCACCAATAATTAAAACATCAAAAGTATCCATTCTCTTTATTTTACTATGTGTAAATATAAAGAATTCGTAAAAAATAAATGTATTTTTGCGACATGTTTCAACTAGGAAAAACAATCGTTTCAGAAGACGTTATTCAAAAAGATTTTGTCTGCAATTTATCTGCATGTAAAGGTGCGTGTTGTATTGATGGAGATGCAGGGGCTCCTTTAGAAAAAGAGGAAACTAAAATTTTAGAAGAGATTTACCCGAAAGTAAAACCCTTTTTACGACAAGAAGGAATTGATGTTATAGAAAGTCAAGGAACTTGGATAACAAGTGATTTTGGAGAATTAGAAACTCCTTTAATAAATAATGCAGATTGTGCGTATGTTATTTTTGATGAAAACAACACTGCATTATGTGCAATCGAAGAAGCCTACAATCAAGGAGTTATAGACTGGAAAAAACCCGTATCTTGTCACTTATATCCAATTAGAGTTAGAGATTATTCTGAGTTTTCTGCTGTAAATTATCATAAATGGGAAATTTGCGATGATGCGTGCACGTTAGGAAAAGAATTACAAGTTCCTGTTTATAAGTTTGTTAAGCAAGCTTTAATTCGTAAATTTGGAGAAGATTGGTATGCGGAACTAGAAACCATTGCCGAAAAGAACTTAAAAAAATAAAGGATTATGAAAAAAACAATAGTATTACTATTATTAGCCGCTGTTACAGTTTCTTGTGCTAGTTTAGATGAGTTATTAGAGTTAAATGTAAATAACAATTTAACAGAAAGTGTTGCTTTTAACATTCCACAAACACAAGGAACAACCGTTACTTATAGTCGTTCTGAAACACTTGATTTAACCACTGGAGATTTGGCTCAATATGTAGATAAAATAACCGCAATTAAAATCAATTCTCTTACCTATAAATTTAAAGATTTTGTAGGAAATACTGCAGGAATGATATCTGTGGGGACTCTAAAACTTGACAATACAGTTGTGAGTTCAATAACAAATTTAAATGTGTCTCAAGCTGTAAACGAAGAAACTGTTTTTACGATTTCAGATTCTATGATTTTAAACCAATTAGAAAGCACTTTATTAAATAATAGCTCCGCAACTCTTCTTCTTTCTGGAGATGCACTTTCTGATGCTGGAGCAATGGACTTTAAAGTTGAGGTTACTATAAACTTAACAGCAACTATAAAAGAGTAAAAAAAACCTTATTTTAATATAAAAATGACTCCTATTTTAGGAGCCATTTTTTTTGAAAAAAAACAAACTCGAAAAGGCAAAAAAAGAATTTACAAATTCTCTTTTTTTATTTTTCAGAACTTTTAAAGAAGTCAATAAAATTAGGGTGTCACAAAAAAATGAAAAATTAAACAGTTGTAAATCAAATAGTTAAAAATATTTTTTAAAAATCAGAAAAACGCTAAATGTGAACGTTTTGTTAAAAACTTCAACTTTTTGTGGATAAGTATAACTTCGTTTTTCAGTCAATTTTTCCAATCTTTGTTAACGTCTTTTTCGACAAAAAACTCGAAATTTTTTAATAACTAAATTTTTTAAAGAAGAATGTCTGCTACAGAACCAATTTTGCAACCAAATGATAATAGATTTGTAATTTTCCCAATTCAACATACCGACTTATGGGATTGGTACAAAAAACAACAAGCTTGTTTTTGGACAGCAGAGGAAATTGATTTGCATGCAGATATTGTGGATTGGAATGATAAATTAACAGAAGATGAGCGTTTTTTTATCAAACATATTTTGGCATTTTTTGCTGCTTCAGACGGTATTGTAAATGAAAATCTTGCAGAAAATTTTGTGAATGAAGTACAATTTTCTGAAGCGAAATTTTTCTACGGATTTCAAATTATGATGGAAAATATTCATTCAGAAACCTATTCTTTATTAATAGATACATATGTTAAAGATGAGTTAGAAAAAGATAAATTATTTAATGCAATCGAAAACTTTCCTGCAATTAAAAAGAAAGCAGATTGGGCATTAAAATGGATAGAATCTGATTCGTTTGCTGAGCGTTTAATAGCATTTGCAGCCGTAGAAGGGATTTTCTTTTCAGGTGCTTTTTGTTCTATTTTCTGGTTGAAAAAGAGAGGTTTATTACCAGGATTAACATTTTCTAACGAGTTAATTTCTAGAGATGAAGGAATGCATTGTGATTTTGCGGTTCACTTACACAATAACCATATTGTAAACAAAGTGCCAAAAGAGCGTATCAGAGAAATTATTGTTGATGCCTTAAATATTGAGCGCGAATTCATCACAGAATCTTTACCTGTAAGTTTAATTGGTATGAATGCCAAGTTAATGACAGAGTATTTAGAATTTGTAACAGACAGATTGCTTGGAGAATTCAATTGTGAAAAAGAATACAACGCATCAAATCCTTTTGATTTTATGGAAATGATTTCATTAGAAGGAAAAACAAACTTCTTTGAAAAAAGAGTCTCAGAATATCAAAAAGCAGGTGTAAAATCTGGAGGAACAGGAAGTATTAGTTTCGATTCAGATTTTTAAAACTTAGCCAATCAATTAATAAAATAAAAAAGAATGTCAAAAAGTGGATGTTTTGACAGCAACATAAACCAATAAAACCATAATTAACTATGTATGTACTAAAAAGAGACGGCAAAAGAGAGCCAGTAATGTTTGATAAGATTACTGCAAGAGTAAAAAAAATGTGCTATGGATTAAACAAAATTGTTGATCCCGTTAAAGTTGCCATGCGAGTTATTGAAGGTTTATATGATGGAGTTACAACTTCAGAGTTAGACAATTTAGCTGCAGAAACTGCTGCTACAATGACAACAGCTCATCCAGATTATGCAAAATTAGCTGCAAGAATCGCTGTTTCTAACTTACATAAAAACACCAAAAAATCGTTCTCAGAAACTATGGACGATTTATATCATTATGTAAATCCACGTACAGAAAAAAAAGCACCATTGTTGGCAGACGATGTATACAAAATCATCAAAGACAATGCAGAAAAATTAGATTCTACAATTATCTATAATAGAGATTTTAATTACGATTATTTTGGTTTTAAAACATTAGAACGTTCCTATTTATTAAAATTAAACGGAAATATTGTAGAACGTCCACAACATATGTTAATGCGTGTTTCTATTGGGATTCATAAAAATGATATTGACGAAGCGATTGAAACGTATGAGTTAATGAGTAAAAAATATTTTACCCATGCAACACCAACATTGTTTAATGCAGGTACGCCAAAACCACAAATGTCTTCTTGTTTCTTATTACAAATGCAAGATGATAGTATTGGTGGAATCTATGATACCTTAAAACAAACAGCAAAAATTTCTCAATCTGCTGGAGGAATTGGTTTGTCTATTCACAATGTAAGAGCAACAGGTTCTTATATTAGAGGAACAAACGGTACATCAAACGGAATTGTACCGATGTTAAAAGTATTTAACGATACGGCTCGTTATGTAGATCAAGGTGGAGGAAAACGTAAAGGTTCTTTCGCAATGTATTTAGAGCCTTGGCATGCAGATATTTTCGACTTTTTAGATTTAAAGAAAAATCATGGAAAAGAAGAAATGCGTGCAAGAGATTTATTCTATGCAATGTGGATTCCAGATTTGTTTATGAAACGTGTTCAAGAAGACGGTACATGGACCTTAATGTGCCCTAATGAATGTCCACATTTATTTGATACCTATGGCGATGAATTCGAAAAATTATACGAAGGATACGAAAAAGTAGGAAAAGGAAGAAAAACAATCAAAGCAAGAGAACTTTGGGAGAAAATCTTAGAATCTCAAATTGAAACAGGTACTCCGTACATGTTGTATAAAGACGCAGTAAACCGTAAAACAAATCATAAGAATTTAGGAACCATTCGTTCTTCTAACTTATGTACAGAAATTATGGAATATACTGCAAATGATGAAGTTGCTGTATGTAACTTAGCATCTATTGCGTTACCAATGTTTGTTACAGAAAAAGAAAACGGTGAAAAGTTTTTCAATCATAAAAAACTATTTGAAGTAACTAAAAAAGTAACACGTAATTTAGATACGGTGATAGATATGAATTACTATCCTGTTAAAGAAGCAGAAAATTCAAACTTCCGTCACAGACCAGTAGGATTAGGAATTCAAGGATTGGCAGATACTTTTATCAACTTACGTTTGCCTTTTACATCAGAAGAAGCAAAAAAACTGAATCAAGATATTTTTGAAACCATGTATTTTGCAGCAGTAACATCTTCTATGGAAATTGCTAAAGCAAAAGAACCATATTCTACTTTTAAAGGATCTCCGATGTCAGAAGGAGAATTCCAATTTAATATGTGGGGAATAAAAGACGACGAGTTAAGTGGAAACTGGGATTGGGCAAAATTGCGAAAAAACGTAATGAAGCACGGAGTTAGAAACTCGTTATTAGTTGCGCCAATGCCTACAGCATCAACGTCTCAAATCTTAGGAAACAATGAAGCGTTTGAGCCTTATACTTCTAACATTTATACCAGAAGAGTTTTATCAGGTGAATTTATCGTTGTAAACAAGCACTTACTTGAAGATTTAGTAGAATTAGGGTTGTGGAACAATGACATGAAAGAAGACATTATGCGAGCAAACGGATCAATACAACATATTGATGCAATTCCTGTAGACTTAAAAGAGTTGTACAGAACTGTTTGGGAAATGAGTATGAAAGATATTATTGATATGGCACGCCATAGAGGATATTTTATCGATCAATCTCAATCGTTAAACTTGTTTATGCAAGATCCTGATTTTGGAAAATTAACCTCAATGCATTTCTACGGATGGAAATCTGGATTAAAAACCGGAATGTATTACTTAAGAACAAAATCGGCAGTAAACGCAACGCAGTTTACCTTATCAAAAGAGAAAAAAGCAGAAGAAAAACCAATGTCTGCTGAAGAATTTAAAGCAATGGTAGAGGCATCTAAAAATGCCGGACCAGACGATTGCTTAATGTGTGGGTCTTAATCATATCTACAAAAACTGTCTCATTAAAGACAAATGATTAAATTAAAGGGGTGAAAGAGAAGCAGCAATGCTTCTCTTTTTTTTGTCATTTCGAGCGGAGTCGAGAAATCTATTTTGTAGATTTACAAATCAATTAATTATGCAACAATGAACTGGGAACAATTACTATCGTTAAAACGATTTGGAGATACAGAAAAACGCCACAGAGCACAACAAGATGAAACACGTTTGGGCTTTGAAGTAGATTTTGATAGAATCATTTTTTCATCAGCTTTTAGAAGCCTGCAAGACAAAACTCAAGTAATTCCATTATCGGAAACCGATTTTGTGCATACCCGTTTAACACACAGTTTAGAAGTTTCTGTAGTGGGTAGAAGTATTGGAAGACGTGTTGGAAAAGTGCTCCTAGAACGTCACCCAAATTTAGTAGAACTTGGGTATACATTCAATGATTTCGGAGCTATTGTTGCAGCTGCATCACTAACACACGACATTGGAAATCCGCCTTTCGGGCATTCAGGCGAAAAAGCTATTGGAGAGTATTTTAAAACCGGAAACGGATTAAAATACAGAGAAGAATTGACCGAAAAGGAATACCAAGACCTCATCGATTTTGAAGGAAATGCCAACGGATTTAAAATCCTAACAGAAACAAGAAAAGGCATTTCTGGCGGATTACGATTGTCTTATGCTACATTGGGCGCGTTTCTTAAATATCCTAAAGAATCATTGCCAAAAAAACCAACTAACCACATTGTAGATAAAAAATACGGATTTTTCCAATCAGAAAAAGAAGCTTTTTTAGATGTTGCAAATGAGTTGGGTTTACAACAAAAATCTACCACAAATGATGTTTCTTTTTATCGGCATCCTCTTGCCTATTTAGTAGAAGCAGCAGACGATATTTGTTACACTATTATTGATTTTGAAGACGGAATTAACCTGGGTTTAATTGAAGAAGATTTTGCATTAGAGTTTATGATAAAGTTGGTAAAAGACACCATAGACATCAAAAAATATCATTCTTTACAACATAAAAAAGATAGAGTAAGCTATTTACGCGCTTTGGCAATTGGTGTTTTAATTAATGAAACAGTAGATATTTTTTTAGCAAATGAAGAAGCTATTTTAAAAGGAGAATTTGACAAAGGATTATTAGATAGATGCACCTATGAAGCACAAATTAACGACATTATTAAAATTAGTATTGATAAAATCTACCGAAGCAACGAAGTTGTAGAAAAAGAAGTTGCAGGCTATAAAATTATTGCAGACATCATCGATGTATTTGTAAATGCGTTAAACAATAATCATTTAGGAACAGCCTCAAATTATGACACACTGGTCTTAAATTTATTACCAAACGAATACAAAAACACCTCAGATAGTTTGTATCATAGAATCATGAAAATTTGCAGTTATGTGTCTAAAATGTCTGATAGTTACGCCATTAGATTGCATAAAAAACTAAATGGAAATTTAATTTAAAAAACATTTCACTAACTTTAGCAATGTAAACTAATAAACGAATCAATTATGAATAAAAAACTACTTTTCGCCTTTGCAATTGTTCTTGCGGCTTTCTCAGTGTATTTTATTGCTAATAAAGAAACAGCAACAGAAAAAGCAAGAATTAAATATGCGAATTTCATAAAGAATCATCCGTATACAAAAACGCTTCAACTTACTAAAAAAGAGAGAAAAGCAAATGGAATTCCGCCTAACAAATATTTTGAACAAGAATATTTGTTAGAAATGAATCCCAATACTGGAAGAACCCACCCAGAAAATGTTTTTGAACTTCAAAAACAATTAAAAGCTAACCGTAAATTACAGAGAGTACCTGGGGATGCAGTTGATAATATGTGGGTAGAAAGAGGACCAAATAATGTTGGAGGACGAACTCGAGTTGTGATGTTTGATCCAAACGACCTAACTCATAAGCGGGTATTTGCTGGTGGAGTTTCTGGCGGTTTATGGGTAAATAATGATATAACCAATGCAAATTCTTCTTGGACACGCGTTGGAATTGATGAGAACTTATCAATTAGTTGTATGACCGTTGACCCTAACAACTCTCAAATTATGTATGTGGGTACTGGTGAATCGTATACGGGTGACCAAGCTGTAGGGAATGGTATTTGGAAATCCACAGATGGTGGAACCTCTTGGGTAAATGTGTATTCTGATACATTTAATGCAGATGTAAAACAAAGAGTATTTTATATCAATGATATCAAAGCAAGGAATAATGGAGGAAACACTGAGGTTTACTTTGCTGTAGCAGGCGCATATTATGCTGAAGGGGAGGAATGGGTTGCCTTTCAAAAAACTGGATTATACAAATCGATTGACAATGGAACAAATTGGAATAAAATAACATTGCCGGCTATTCCTGGTAGCGCAACCCCTTATGAACCGAATGATATTGAGATTGGTTCAGACAATACTATTTGGATTGGTACAGAAAGAAATCCATGGGGTTTTGGAGGAGGTACTATTTTAAAATCAACTGATGCAGCAGGAACTACATTTACAGCAGTACATTCAATTACCAATGCAAGAAGAACAGAAATAGCCGTTTCAGGAACTAATGCAAATACAGTGTATGTATTAGCATATGTGAGAACAGTAGACGTAGGAGGTAATACAATTGCTCCTTATTTAAGTATGCTAAAAACAACAGATGGTTTTACAAATACTACCGCAGTAACACTTCCATCTGATGCAGATAATGATATTTCTAGTAACGATTTTACTCGTGGTCAAGCTTTTTATGATTTAGTGATTGAAGTAGATCCAACAGATGACACAAAAATTTATGCAGGGGGTATTGACTTATTTAGAAGCACAAACTCAGGTACTTCCTGGAAACAAATTTCTAAATGGTCTAATAACAATAATTTAGCAGGATTAAATATTCCTTTAGTACATGCAGATCAACATGGTTGGGCATTTCATCCTACAGATGCCAATAAAGCAATTATCGGGAATGATGGCGGTGTGTATTATGCAAGTTCATTGTCTGGTGCAGAAACGACAACAAATGCGATTTCATCGAGAAACAAAGACTATAATGTAACGCAATTTTATCACGGAGATATAGGACAAAATGCTGCAAACGTGTTATTAATTTCAGGTGCTCAAGATAATGGAACACAATTCATGAATGGTGCATCAGCAGGAATTAATAGTTCTATTAAACCAAAAGGAGGAGACGGTGCTTATTCTTTCATAGATAGAGATGGCGCCTATTTTTTAGCATCTTATGTATATAATGATGTAGAAGCTTTTCCTTTACCATATAATGGAAATAGAATAGAAATTATTGATGAAGATAAAGCAGGTTCTTTTATCAATCCAGCAACATTAGATGATAATTTAGATATTTTATTTACAAATTTTTCTAAAACCATAGCAGGGAATAGAAGCTATAATTTAGCAAGATTCACTAATTTATTAACCGTTCCTGTTAAGACAGAATTTACAAATGGTTTATTAACTGGAGAACCAACAGCATTTAAAGTATCTCCTTATGAATTAAATTCTACAAAACTTTTTGTAGGAACTAATGATGGAAAATTATTGCGAATTCAGAATGCTAATTCAGCTGGTCCAGTTTGGAGTGATATTACAGGTGGTGCTTTTCCTGCTGGAAGTGTATCTTCTATAGCTTTTGGAGCAACAGAGAATGAAATTATAGTTACGTTCCACAATTATGGAGTTGCTAGTATTTGGTATACTTCAAACGGAGGAACAACCTGGGTAAGCAAAGAAGGTAATTTTCCTGACATTCCTGTAAAAGCAATTATGATGAATCCATTAAATAATGATGAAGTAATTATTGGTACAGAATTAGGTGTTTGGAGAACAGGTAATTTTAAGGATGCCAACCCGAGTTGGTCACAATCTTATAACGGAATGTCTAATGTAAAAGTGACATCATTTAGTTTAAGAACTGCAGATAATACGGTAATGGCAAGCACTTTTGGTAGAGGAATGTTTACAGGACAATTCTTTTCAGCAGCGGCTTCTGTAGATGATGTGGTAAAAGACAATAAAGTGTTTACCATGTATCCAACTGTTTCTAGTGGAGAGTTTACAGTTTTTGCAAAAAACACGGTAGGAAAAGCAACACTGATGTTATTTGATATCAACGGGAAACAAGTATTTTCTAAACAAGTAGATTTTACGCAACAAGAAAAACAACCAGTTACTGTAAACTTAACATCAGGTGTTTATATTGTGAATTTAATTGATAAGAATAATAGAAAAGCAACTGAAAAAGTAATAATCAAATAAAAGAAATATTTAATTTTAAAAAAGCAGCATTATTTTAATGCTGCTTTTTTTATTTCTGTAGAAATAGACGCTGTATCAATTTTTGCAATGGTGTGTAATTCTTCAACTGTTCCTTGGTGGATAAATTTATCTGGAACGCCAAGTATTGTAATCCTGTTTTTATAGTTATTCTTTGTTGCAAATTCTGAGATAGCACTTCCAAATCCTCCAGCAATGGTTCCGTCTTCTATTGTAATTAGAGTATCAAAAGAATTGAAAATAGCATGCAATAACTGTTCATCTAATGGCTTTACAAAACGCATATCGTAATGTGCTACAGAAACTTTTTGATCTAGATTTTCAATTGCTTCTGTTACATTTTTTGCAATGCTACCAATAGACAAAACAGCCACCTCATTTCCTTCTTTTATACAGACTCCTTTTCCAATTTCTATGGTAGAAAACGGTTGTTTCCAATCTATTAAAATCCCTTTTCCTCTTGGGTATCGAATGGCAATTGGGTTTTCTAAGCTTAATTGCGCAGTGTACATGATATTGCGAAGTTCAACTTCATTTCTTGGGGCAAAAACAATTAAATTAGGAATACAACGTAGATATGCCAAATCAAAAACCCCATGATGTGTTGCACCGTCTTCGCCAACCAAACCCGCTCTGTCTAAACAAAAAATTACCGGGAGGTTTTGTAAGGCAACATCGTGAATTATTTGATCATATGCGCGTTGTAAGAAAGTAGAATAAATAGTACAAAAAGGAATGATTCCTTGTGTTGCCATTCCAGCAGCTAAGGTTACCGCATGTTGTTCTGCAATACCTACATCAAAAGTCCTTTCAGGGAATTTTTCTAAGAGAAATGTCAATGAACTTCCAGTAATCATAGCGGGAGTTATGCCCACAATTTTGTTGTTTTTTTCTGCAAGTTCCACCAAGGTTTTACCAAATACATCTTGGTATTTTTGTGGTTCTATTTTTAATTCTTTTGGAATGATTTCTCCAGTGATTCTATCAAATTTACCCGGAGCATGATATTGTACTTGATTTTCTTCTGCTTTTTGCAACCCTTTTCCTTTGGTAGTGATAATGTGTAAAAATTTTGGGCCATTCACTTTTTTCAAACGAGTTAATTCTGCAAGTAATTCATCTAAATTATGTCCGTCAATTGGACCAGAATAATCAAAATTTAACGCCTTTATAATGTTGTTTTGAGCGGCAAGCCTTTTATCTGATTTTACTTTGGTTAGGTATTCTTTTAAGGCACCCACAGAAGGATCAATACCAATGGCATTGTCATTTAAGATGACCAATACATTTGCATCCGTAACTCCAGCATGATTCAAAGCTTCAAAAGCCATTCCGCTTGCAATAGAGGCATCACCAATAACAGCAATATGTTGCTTTTCATTTTCTCCTTTTAGTTTAGAAGCAATTGCCATTCCTAATATTGCAGAAATTGAGGTAGACGAATGTCCAACACCAAAAGCATCGTACACACTTTCGCTTCTTTTTGGGAAGCCCGAGATTCCGTTTAACCGTCTATTGGTATCAAAAACAGCTTTTCGTTCAGTGAGTATTTTATGTCCGTATGCTTGATGCCCAACATCCCAAACCAATAAATCATTTGGGGTATCAAACAAATAATGTAGTGCAATGGTTAGTTCAACAACCCCTAAACTAGCCCCTAAATGCCCTTCTTTAGCAGCAACAATATCAATGATAAATTCACGCAATTCTTTTGCTAAAACCGGCAACTGACTTGGTTTTAGTTTACGTAGATCTTTAGGATTGTAAATTGTATCTAAAAGTTTTGTTGACATGCAACAAAAGTACGAGTTTTACATCTGATTTGCTTTTTGTATTATTGAAAAAATATTTTTTTACGATGATAAATCCTTTTGATGATGTGTATTTTATGAAAAAAGCTTTAGATGAAGCAGCAATTGCTTTTGATAAAGGGGAGGTTCCTGTGGGAGCAATCATTGTTTTTAAAGACCAAATTATTGCTAGAGCCCATAACTTAACAGAAACCTTAAATGATGTAACAGCGCACGCAGAAATGCAAGCATTTACGGCTGCGGCAGATTATTTAGGTGGAAAATATCTAAAAGACTGCACCTTGTATGTAACCTTAGAACCTTGCCAAATGTGTGCCGGTGCAAGTTATTGGACACAGATTGGTAAAATTGTATACGGTGCTTCTGAGTTAGAACGCGGTTTTATAAAGTTAAAAACAACCATTCATCCAAAAACAAAAGTAGTTAGCGGAATTTTAGAAAATGATTGCAGCAGCCTTTTAAAACGCTTTTTTATAGAGAAACGAAATTTAAACTAAAAAAAAACGTGAGGATAAACGGAATGTCAGTTCGAGTGATTTCTGTTAGATTGGGCAAAGTCAAAATCAAAGAAAATCGTATCGAGAACATTTTTTTAAACAAAATTTTTATTCTCGATATTAATTTTTCTCATAAAAATGAGTAAAATTCACTCGAATTGATAAATTTTTCTCAAAACACATAATCGTTTATGTTAGTTTCCAGTAATTTTCACATTGTCTATTTGCACAGTGGTTGTCACTCCTCCGTCTTCACCAAAATATTGAAAAGCAACATGTACAGTTCCGGTTAAACAAGATAAAGAGATGCTACCAGATTTGGTAAAGAAATTCGAGTAATCATTACTGGGACCTTCAGAGATGTCCGCATTTATTTGAGTCCATGTGGCTGTTTTTAGATCTCCACTAAAATCAGAAGAAACAAAAACCTTTAACGCTTTTCCATTATCATAACCTGTGTTGGTATCAAAAGTTAAGGTTTCGTCTATGGTTGCATCTAAATCTATGGCTGGCGAAATTAACCAAGTTTCTAAAGGGTTTTCTGCTGTTGCATAAGAAGAAATTTCTATAAGTCTATTGCCGTTTTTTGTTTTTGGTTTAAAAATAGTTTTACCACCGTTAGTGTTGATGTTTAACCAGCCTGCACTTAGTAATTGTGCATTGGTTTTAATATTTTCAAAAGATTCATCTAGTAAAACAGTATTTCCAGAAGCTGAATTGACAGAGCAATTTAAAAAAGCGGGATCGCACCTGGTCCCTTCACAAACCTCCCAGGAAATGCTCCAGTATGTTTTTCATTAGAAATCACTTGAACCCCATTTACAAACACATCATTCATACCATTTGCAAACTGAAGCGGTTCGTCAAAAGTAGCATTGTCGCCAACAGTTTCTGGATCAAAAATGACCACATCAGCAAAATAATTTTCTTTTAAAAATCCACGATCTTTTAATCCAAGGTTCGTTGCAGGAAATCCACTTAATTTACGAACAGCTTCTTCCAATGAGAGCAACTTTTCTTCTCTAGTAAACTTTCCTAAAACTCTAATAAAACTTCCAAAAGCTCTTGGATGCGTTCTAAAATCTTTCGATAGGTCAGAATAAGACCCTGCATCAGAACAAAAAGACAGCCAAGGAATTTGTATTTTTTTACGAATATTTTCTTCAGACATACTAAAGTAAATACATTGGATTCGGCTATCGTCTTCTATAATCATATCAATAATGGCATCGGCAGGAGATTGATTTCTCATTTCAGCAGCTTCTGCAACTGTTTTGCCACGATATTTTTTTGCCATTTCAGCATTTTTAAAACCAACCATTAAAATTCCGCTTGGAGGTTGATGAGCCAACTCTTTTCTAATATCTACTAAGAGTCTTTTTCTTGGTTCTGCTTGTTTCATTCTTTCTATCCAAGCTTTATGACCGCCTTCTTGAACCCAGGTTGGAATTACTCCAGTTAAACCTGTTGAGCTAGCATTATAGGTATACATATCTGCAGTAATTCGAAGTCCTTTTGCTCGTGCTTTTTCTACGCGTGTAATTACAGTGTCTAATAAATGCCAATTGGCTTTTCTAGAAGCTTTTAAATGGTAAATTTCTGCTGGTATCTTTGCTTTTTCTGCAATTAATAGTAATTCATCTAAAGCATCTAACAATTTATCACCTTCACTTCTCATATGAGAAATATACATGCCTCCAAACTTAGAAGCTATTTTATTAAGTGCAATCAGCTCGTCGGTATCTGCATAATCTCCAGGTGCATAAATTAAAGAAGATCCAATTCCCATGGCCCCTTCTTTCATAGCTTTTTCTACAGAAGCTTGCATTGCCAATAATTCTTCATTTGTCGCTTTTCTATTGGCATAACCAACATGTTGTATTCTAACAGTTTCTGCACCTAAAAAAGAGGCAATATTGGTAGATATCTTGCTTTTTACCAATGTGTCCATAGCACCACCAAACGACATATATTTTTCATCACCAGGCTTTCCTTCTGGACCAGGAGAGTTTCCTTCTCCAAAAACCTCAAGTGTTACACCTTGTTTCAAATCACTCAAAGAACGACCATCGTTCATTAAAGTTCCGTATGCCCAACTCAGCATATTTATAAATCCAGGTGCTATTGCTTTTCCTTTTGCATCAATTACGTTGGTAGCTTTAAACTCTTTGTGTTTTCCTACATAAATAATTTTATCTCCTTTTATGGCAACAGTTCCCTTAAAAGGAAGTTCACCCGTTCCATTATAAATTACTCCATTTTGTATTACAGTATCACAACTAGGTGCTTCTTTTTGACAACCAAAGGCAAAAATAAATACGGCAATTGTTAAAAGATAATGTTTGTATTTCATGATAGTTTATTTTTTCTTTTTTAAAGTTGGATAACTTACTCCTAATTGTTCTAAATAGGTATCAAATTCTTTTTCGTTGTAATAAAATTTTTCTAGCTGAGATCTAAATTGTTTTTGTTTGTCTGTATTCAAGTAGATGGGAGGTAAATCACTTTCAGTAATCATTGGTTTATAGGAAGTGTTTTTACGTTGTTCCTTATTAAAATAGTCTTTAGCTTCTTTTAATAGGTTTGGTTTTAATAAAAAATCAATAATTGTCATGGCTTCTACTTTAGCACCGGCAGTAACTCCTTTATGTGCAATCGGAGTTGCCATAGCAATGGCATTACTCCAATGATGTCCTTGTAAACCAGGAATGTTAGAAGGGTATCTTAAGGTTACTGTTGGAACCGTCCAAGAAACATCGCCAATATCATCAGAACCACCACTTCTAGGTGTTTTAATAGGTAAACCTAATGGAATTAATTTTGTGCTTAAACCAGTAATTCTAGATGATTTTACTTCCGTTTGCACTGCTTTTGCTAGTGTTTGGTCTTTTTCTGACCATTCTGGCAATCCAACAGTTTTGATATTTTCATACATGGTTTCTGCAATGGTTTTATTAAAATGTCTTGGCCAAGCAGTTCCTAGTATTTTTGAAGTTACTTTTGTTTTTGTCATTAATGCAGCACCGTTTGCCACATCATTTGCTTCTTGATACATCTCCATAATTCCTTCATAGGTAACATCTCTAAAATAATACCAAATTGATGCTTTAGAAGGAACCACATTGGGTTGATCACCTGCATCAGTAAAAATAGAATGCGATCTTTTTAAAGGGTGTAAATGTTCTCTTTTATAATTCCAACCCACACTCATTAATTCGGCAGCATCTAAAGCGCTTCTTCCGCGCCAAGGCGAACCAGCAGAATGAGCAGATTCTCCTTCAAAAGTATATTCTACAGAAATTAAACCAGTACCACTAGCCGCCCCATACGAAACACCTAGATTACTACTTACGTGCGTAAAAATACACATGTCTATTTTATCAAAAAGTCCGTCTCTAGTGTACCAAGCTTTTGCAGCAACCAATTCTTCTGCAATTCCCGGCCATAAAATAAGGGTTCCACCAATATTTTCACGTTCCATTATTTTTTTAACGGCTAAAACTGCAGTAATGTTTAAAGGAATCCCAGAGTTATGACCTTCTCCATGCCCTGGAGCTCCATCAACAATTGGTTTGTGGTAGGCAACTCCTGGATATTGTGATGCTTTTGGAATACAATCTACATCGCTTCCTAATGCAATTACAGGACCTTCTCCGTTTGACCATTTGGCAAACCAAGCCGTTGGAATTCCAGATACAGATTCTTCAATTTCAAAACCGTTTTGCTTTAAAATTCCGGTTAAATATTTAGACGATTCATATTCTTGAAAACCAAGTTCTGAAAAACTAAATATTTTATCAACCATTACTTGAGACTGTTTATGGTTGGCAGTTACAATTTGTGAAACTTCTTTTTTTAAAGCCTCCACTTTTCGTTTGCTCCATTTTTTTTGAGCAGATGAAAATTGAGAGACTCCCAAAAAAAAGAAACATAAAATAAAGGCGATTTTTTTGTTAAGACTTGTAAACATTTGGTTGTTGTTTTAATTAGTCAAACAATATTATTAGTTAAGATATTGTTTGACTGAGTTTTGCAACCAAGTTACTAAAAATTTGAATATCAATTTTTTCTACATTCAAATACAAAAAAAAAGTATACTGTTTTTGAGAAGAAATTTTAAAAAGTATCTTAAACACCTTTTTTCCTTAAGGGACTAATGTTAAAAAAAGCGAATTTCCCCTTTTTTTAATGTCTGCCAACGTGATTGTATAAGATTAGTTGCGTGTTTCAGCAACTAATTTAGCAAATACAAACCGAATAGAAAATCCTCAAGGATTTTCGTAAGTAGACGAGAACCAAGCAATTAATTTATACGTTGTTGTGCTTTCGTTATTTTTTATACACGCTGTTATGGGCTGGTTAGTTAGTATGTAGACATCGGTAATACTTTAAGAGTCTTAAGGTTTTCATCACAAAAATGGACGTCAACCTGCGCTCCATTAAATACTTCAGATGAAATTTCCGCAGCCATTAACTTACCTAACTCCGTGTATTCCGAGTCTTGTTCAATTCCTTTTTTAACAACCATTCTAAACTCGTATGTATTACCAGATTTATTTAATTGCACTGTTTTTTCCTCGCCATCGGCAAACTCACTTTCTATTAAATAATTACCCATTGAATTAGCTTCTGTTTCAGTGATATTAGAAGTATAAAAAAGTTGTACACCATTAAAGTTCTTCTCTTTCCCATAATTACTACAACTTGTCAGAATTACTGAAGCAATAAACATTGCTCCGAAAATTGTTTTTAAATTTTTCATTTTTAGTTAATTTTAAATTATTTCCTACTCTTTAGGTTTTTCAGAATACACCCCGTTTTTAAAATGGTCGCTGGTCTCCATTTTTTTATAAATATATTTTCTTGTCAAGCATTCTAACTGTCAAGATGTGTCAAAAGTCTTTGATTCTCTTGTCTGCGTCATTATCTTGTGTCATTTCTTAAACTTGCCCATAACGGACAAGTATATGCGTAGTTGCGGGATTTCAAGGCATTATCGTTTCAAGATTCCACAAATGTTATATGCCTGCACAAATTTTCAAATTACCACAAAACCCCGCAATTATCGCATATACAATGTTATGGTCTGGTTTTTAGTTCTTTCTAGTATTGTTTGCGATTGAAGAAAGAGCTCTAAATTGTTCAGCCAAAAACCTTGTTGCTACAATAATTAAGAAGCCGTAAATAGGCATCAGTATTACGAAGAGAAAACCTGTCTTAAGGAAAGGAATTCCAATTTGATTAGATAAATAATAAGCTTCGTCTCCTAAAATAATTGTAGCCAACAGAGCCACAGAGAAGCCTACTATTCCTATCCAAGTGCCAAGCCACTCGCCAATTGTTTGTATGAGATGTGAAAAGACAGGTGTAGCAACAAAGTCATCGCCTTCAGATGAGGTTGAAATCACTTTTGATTTTCTGTCCCACCATAATTGAAAACTAACCCAAGAAACAAAAGTAATAATAATCCATACAAGCAAAAATACAATTATAAACTTTGCACCAGTGTCAAAAATATTATTGTCTGCTGCTTGATAGAAAATGTAAATTGGCAAAATTAGATTTACAACTGCTAAAAGTGTGTACAACCAACTGAATGGTTTGCGATAAAGATGCCCGTTGTCAATGAAAGATAGATAGGGCTTAATGAATGTAAAAAATTTGTTTTCCATTTTTTTCCTTTTTAATTTTCCTACTCGTTTGGCTTTTCGGTGTCGCCCCGTTTTTTGAGTGGTCGCTGGTCTCCACTTTTTATTTTTTTGTATTCAATCATATCTGTCAAGAAGTATCAAACCAACTTTTCGGTGGCTCTCTTGTTTGTCCGCTGTGTCGTTTTCTAAACTTGCCCAATAACGTTCCGTATAAGCGGCTGTTTTAATACCGCTTATACAATGTTAGTATTAGTTTATTTGAAATTTTCATTAAAAGACCTCATTATTTTATCATTCGGTGATGAAAATAGAGCAAAAATGTTATCCGCATTCGCAGTTGATTTTAATGATATAGTAATTCCGTGGTCTGTTTTTGATAGTCCAATATCTAAAGAGCCAACCACAAAAAAGTTGTTGAATTTTGCGTTCAATTGATTAAGGGTGTCATTTTGTTCAATCTTTTTAAAGCCACCAGCTTCTAACGCAGACTTACATTTAATTTTTGCTTCTTCTAATGTTCCATTAAATTGAAGACTTTTATCTTTGCTTTTTTTAATTGCCATGATTTTTAAAGTTTTAATAAAAACTAACGCGTACGTGTATGGTTTGTTGCGTGTTTTAAGCACCTAATTTAACAAATACAAACCTAATAGAAAAATCCGCGAGGATTTTCGTAAATATGCCAGCACTAGCAATTGATTATATACGGTGTTGGCAGTAGTTTTTATTTTTCATCCTCATTTTCCATAATAGCTATTTATTATTTGTCAAAGTTTACTTAACACAAGTAACAAACTTATATTTACTTTTTAGACAATCATGTTCAGTACTCCAATATTAGTTATCATAACTATCTATCAAAGTTACAATTTTAAAGGACTCTATAAATGATTCTAGTTCATCTGATTCGTCTTTTTTTATAGTTAAATATTTTTTACTAGAGGGAAGCATGTCAAAGTAATTGTCAGAAAAATTATAAGGTGAATTTACTGATAAAAATACATTTTTGGCAAATTTATCCGTTTGTAATTCAACAATAAACTGAGTTTTGTTTTCATGTATGGAATAGGTGATTTTTGGCTTAGTAAGTTCCAATTCTTTATTAGGCACAAAATACATTATGTTTTCTGATAAGACTTTTTTATTAGATACTAATTCTGAGTAAATAAGAATTTTATTGGCTATGGCAGTATTTAAAAAATCAGATTTAATTAATTTTAAGTGACTTTCGCTACTGTTTGCGGTAATGGAAACAGTTTTATTCCACTGCTTTAATTCATTTCCTTCAAAATCAATTAAACGAACGTTAAGCTGGGCATTTGTTTTATTAATGGAATCTGAAACTACAAATACATTTATGCTTTCTTCATCCTGTTCATAGCTCACTAAAAAATTTCGAAAAGATTTTTTTGCCTTGTAATGAAGCGCTTTCCATTTTCCAAAATAATCGATACTTGACCATGACGCTACTGGCCAACAATCATTAAGTTGCCAATATAGGCTCCCCATACATCTATCTTTATTTTTTCTGTGTGCTTCAAAGCCAACATTAACACCTTCTGCTTGAAGTAATTGACTCACATATAAAAAATTTTCAAAATCTTTTGGTTTTTTATAATATCGTAACATATATTCTTCAATTGTAATATTACCGATACTTGATCTTTGGTGAGATTTCATCACTTCTGAATATACATCATAGTCTTCTGGATTAGTGTATTTTTTTACTGAAGAAAATTCCGGAAATGACTGAAATCCAAATTCTGACATAAAACGTGGGATAGCTGTGTTATAATTCTCGAATGGTTTTTTCCCCCACCAAACATCCCAATAATGATAATCTCCTTCAGTAAAGGATACCTTTTTACCGCGCGAACTGCTTGGTGATGATGACCAAAAAGCACGATTATCGTCATATTGCTTTACTACTTCAGGCAGAATTTTATGAAATAAATCATCATATGATTTCCACATTATTTCAGCCACTTCCTGAGATTGTTCTTTAGCTACATCCTCTTTCCATCCCCAATTTTGCCAAGCCCATTGATTTTCATTATTTCCACACCACAGAGCAATTGATGTATGATTCCTTAATCGTTTTACGTTATCTATAGCTTCTTGCTTTACATTTTTAAGGAAGGCTTCATCGCCAGGATACATGGCACAAGCAAACATAAAATCTTGCCAAACCAATAACCCTTTTTCATCACATAAATCATAAAACTCATCATTTTCATAGATACCGCCTCCCCAAACACGAATCATATTCATATTGGCCTCTTTTGCCGAATTTAGAATGAATTCATAATTTGATTTTTTGACTCGAGATGGAAATGGGTCTTGTGGAATATAATTTGCACCTTTCATAAATACTGCATGCCCATTAACTTTAAAATAAAATGCAGAGCCTATAGAGTCTGCTTCCGTAATTAATTCTATGGTACGTAGGCCAATTCTATGTGATTTAGAATCTGTGTATGAATTTGAATTGATTTTTACTTCTACATCATATAAAACCTGTTTTCCCATGCCATTAGGCCACCATAATTTAGGGTTTTCTATTTCAAATGGAATTTCTAGTGTGTTTTTCCCATTCATTAATTCAACATCAACTATCTTAATTGATTTTTTATTTACGAATATCTCAACATTATTTTTTTTTGTTTCTCCTTTTACATCTACTTCAATCATAGCAGTTAAGCTAGCGATACTATCTAAACGATTTTGTTTAATAAATAAATCTTTAATTTTATGATTAGACCATCCTCTTATTTTTACAGGTTTCCAAAGACCAGAAGTAACCAATCGAGGGCCCCAATCCCAGCCGAAATGATATCCTGCCTTTCTTGTAAAAATACTTACCTTTTTAGCACCTTTAACTTTCCCTATTTCAGCTAAATCATTGCCAGATTCAGGAAATTTATATTCTATTTGATCATGCTTTTGAACACCTGTATTAATAGGCGATTCAAATACTACCTGTAATGTGTTTTTTCCTTTTTTCAAGAGGGGTTTACAATCAATAACATAGTTTCTAAACATATTGTTTGTTTGCAAGACTAATGAGTCGTTCAAAAAGATTTTGCTGTAGGTGTCTAAACCAAAAAAATCTAATTCTATATTTTGTTTTGACAACTCATTTTCTGAAATATCGAAATTTGTTTTGTACTGCCAATCTTCTTTATCAATCCATTGCAACTTATGCTCGTTTAATCTAAAAAAAGGATCTTTTATTTTTTTATTGTTTAACAAATCTAAATGGACTGAACCAGGTACCGTAGCATTTAGCCATAGTGAATCACCCACTTTTTGAAAACTCCAGTTATTTTTTAATTCAATTTCATATATAGAAGGAATGTTTTTTTTACATCCACAAAAGGAAATCACAGCTATAGTTAAAACTAATAGTCGTTGGAAGTTAAGAATATTCTTCATTTTACAACTTCTTGTTTTTTATGACTCAAATTCATCTTATACAATTGTCTTAGTGATTGCATTATTTGGTATTACTGCCAACTCGTTATATAATTATATTTTATGACGTTATCCCGACTTATTTTCCGGATAACGTTACTTTTTATGAATCTTATCAAAATAAGATTCTTAACAATTTTAATGATAATAATTTTTTTTAAGTCATCAAATGCTATTCTTGTTTTTCTACTCATTCAACTTTTTTGTGCTGCTTGTATAGTTTTTTACAGCAATATCTAACGGACTACTAATTTGTAATAAACTTTTTCTATGAACCTTTTGTTCAAGAAAAATTGTAGGTGTTTTTTCCATTTCTTTAGCAATTACCCAAAAATAAGAAAATTTATTGGATGTCTTTTAGTAACAATTGAATACTTGTATACCCATTCCAGGTATTTTCATCAATATTGTACACAATGTCAAACTCGTTTTTAATAAGGGGTAATTGATCACCCAAACCAAAACCAATTGCTGTATAGGTTTTGTTATCTGACCCATAAATTAAATTGAGTCTTAAATGACTTTTATCTTCACCCACTTGTTTGCCAAATCCATTGTCTCTAACCGCAGTAGTTTTAAAAACGGGTTTCATATTTTGTGGACCAAAAGGTGCCATTTGCTGTAGAATCCGATAAAATTTTGGGGTAATTTCAGAAAGTTCAATTTCTGCATCAATGGTTATTTCCGGAATTAACTGTTCGGGTAAAATGGTTTGCTGAACAACATCTTCAAACTTTTGTTTAAAGCTTTCATAGTTTTCTGGCAATAAGGTTAACCCAGCCGCATATTTATGTCCGCCAAACTGCTCAATAAATTCAGAACATTGCTCTAAGGCATTGTAGACATCAAATCCTTTTACAGACCTTGCAGAAGCAGCCAGTTTATCGCCACTTTTTGTAAAAACTAAGGTAGGTCTGTAATGGGTTTCTATGAGTCTAGAAGCCACAATACCAATAACACCTTTATGCCAATCTTCACGATAAACAACCGTTGTAACATTTTGTTCTTCCTTATTTTCTGTAATTTGTTGTAAAGCTTCATGGGTTATTTTTTTATCGAGTTCTTTTCTATCTGAATTGTTTTTTTCAATGGCGGATGCAAATTCAACCGCAGTATTAAAATCCATTTCGGTCAATAATTCAACGGCATAATTTCCGTGTTTCATCCTTCCAGCAGCATTGATTCTTGGTGCAATGATAAAAACCACATCAGTAATCGTTAATTCTTTCTTTTTTAGTTGATGAATGATAGCTTTAAACCCATTTCTAGGATTGGTATTGATAACCTGCAAGCCAAAATAAGCCAACACTCTATTTTCTCCGGTCATCGGAACAATATCTGCGCCAATTGCTGTAGCAACCAAATCTAAATAGGGAGTTAAATCTTCAATAGTTTCATTTCTTTTGGATGCCAATGCTTGCACCAATTTAAAACCAACACCACAACCACACAATTCATCATACGGATAGTTACAATCGGTTCTTTTCGGATTTAAAACCGCAATAGCCTTCGGAATTTCAACACCAGGTTTGTGATGATCGCAAATAATAAAATCGATGTTTTTTTTTGAAGCATAGGCAACTTTATCAATGGCTTTGATACCACAATCTAGTGCGATGATTAAAGAAAAACCGTTGTCTTCTGCAAAATCGATTCCTTGGTAAGAAATGCCGTACCCTTCTTCATATCTATCCGGAATGTAGGTAGCTACATTTTTGTAATAGGTTTTTAAATAGGAAGAAACTAACGAAACAGCAGTAGTGCCATCTACATCATAATCGCCATAAATTAAAATGTTTTCTTGGTTGGCGATGGCAGTTTCAATTCTGTTTACCGCAACATCCATATCTTTCATCAAAAAAGGATCGTGTATGTCTTCTAATGATGGGCGAAAGTATTTTTTAGCGTCATCATATGTAGAAATTCCTCGTTGCAATAAGATTTCTGCCAAGGGTTTTTCTATAGATAATTCGCTTGCAAGTTGATTAATTTTTTCTTTTTCAGATTTTGTTTTTAAGGTCCAACGCATAGCAATTTATTTTTTGTCATGCTGAGCTTGTCGAAGCATCTTTTAGATTCTTCACGTTGTTCAGAATAACAGTATAATTATTTTTCATGCAAATGTATTTGAGTGGTTATTGTAGCAAACTGTCTAAACATTTCCATAACACCGCAATATCTATCTACCGATAAATTTACTGCTTTTGTAATTTTATCAGCTTTTAAATTTGTTCCGTAAAAATGATAATCAACATGCACTTTATGATAGTGTTTTGGATGCTCTTCTGTTAATTCTCCCGCTACTACAATTTTAAAATCTGCTGGTTCGGCACGCATTTTTTTTAAGAGCGAATCTACATCTAATCCAGAACAACCTGCTAAAGAAGAAAGCATCAACGCTTTTGGGCCAAACCCAACGATATCTCCATGATCTTCTGATGCATCATAAATAATAAATGTATTTCCACTGGGGTTATCTGTTTCTAAAATTCCATTTTTTTTCCAAGATGTGGTTACTGTATTTGTTGCCATTTTATCGTTTGTTTTTACAAATTTACTATAATTAGAATTGTATCAAGCAATCTATTAAAGAATCTAATTGTTTTTTTGTGTGATTTGCATTCAAGACAACTCTATTGATTTTTTTTGTAGCTGCAGAATAATAAAAACTCGTAATTAAAATTTGATTTTTAAATAAATAGTCTGCAATTTCTTCCTTTTCAAAAAAGAAAACAGGGTAGTTTTCAGACATTCGAAACGCTGATAAATGTTTCAATTTATGGTATACATAAGAACTATTTTCTTGTAGCTTTTTGAGTTGATGTTGATAGATTTCTTTTCCGTTTATAAAGGCTTCTAAAAAAGCCGGACTCATACCAGCGCAACCAATAAATAACGAATCGGTTTTTATCAAGTTGATAAAATTTGTGCTTCCGGCAATAACACCTCCATTAATACCAAAGGCTTTTCCTAAAGAAGAAACTACAATAAATTCTCTGTTTTTTGCTTTCGGAATTTGAGAAGAAATTCCATTTCCGTTAATACCTAAAACACCCAAACTATGCGATTCATCTATCAAGATATATAGAGTGTTTGTTTCAGAAATGCTGTTTAGAAACTCAAATGAAAAAGGAGTTGTTTCTAAAGATGCAATTGCATCTACAATAATACAAATGGAAGTGTTTTTTGCTTTTTTTAATGCAACATTCAGTTCAGTATTTACAAAAACAGGCTGAGCTTCATCTATTAAAATTGCTGGATGTGTTTTGGGCATATAATAAAAAGCATTCACTTTTTTTCTTAATGCGCGCAAGGCAAATTGTCCTGCCAATGTACCTGAAGAAACAGTTACAGCATCTTCTGTATTTAAAAAAGAGCTTAAATAGTATTCTCCTTTTTGATAGATGTCTAGTTTTAAATTAGCACTTCTAGAACTTCCGTAAGAGGTTCCCCATTTAGAAACACTATGACTTACCAATTCTTGAAAACTAGGCAATAAAGGGATGCCTAAATAAGAAGTCCCGCTAAAAAACAAATATTCTCTATTATTGATTATTGCGGTTGTGTTTGGTGCTTTTTGTAGTTGCATTGTTACAGTAAATGAGCTCCAATTCCGTTTTCATCAGCATAAGAAATTACACCATTTGTAATGCTAATACCAGCTGCAATATCTTCTTTTAAAAGCAAGGAACCATCCATATCTACATAATTTAATAATGGTAATAAATGTGCTATTGCAGAAATTCCGATGCTAGATTCTGTCATACAACCCACCATGGTTTTAAGTCCAAGGCTTTTAGCTTTTTCAAGCATTCTTTTTCCAGGCGTTAATCCACCACACTTGGTTAGTTTTACATTTACACCATGAAATAAACCAACACATTTTTCAACATCACTTTCTACAATACAACTTTCATCAGCTATAATTGGCAAAGCAGAATTTTCAAAAACTTTTTTATAACCTTCAAGATCATCGGCAGGCAAAGGTTGTTCTAAAAACTCTACACCCAACTCTTTTAAGATAAATGAATTTTTGATGGCTTCATCTGCATTCCATCCACAATTGGCATCAATTCTAAAAACGGCATCGGTATGTTTTCTAAGTTCAGTAACAATTTCAATATCATTTTTTGTGCCTAGTTTTATTTTATAAATCGGCCAAGGCAATTCTTTCATTTTAGCAACCATGGTTTCAATCGTGTCAATTCCAATGGTGTAATCTGTCATCGGATTGTTGTCTGTTTTCAACCCCCAAACTTCGTATAATTTTTTACCTTGTTTGCGTGCATACAAATCATTAAACGCCATGTCTAAAGCACATAAAGCAAACATGTTGTTTTTAAATAGCGGTTGTAACTTTTCCCAAAACTCATCCGGAGTAGCATCTGATAACGACTCAATAAACCCTTTGTTTTCGGTAATTTGATCATTCAAATCATCCATTGTAATTTTATAATATGTATTGGAAGATGTTTCTCCAAAACCATGAAAACCTTTATCAATTAATTCTACAATTAATGTTGGTTGTGTATTTCTAGATTCTCTTGAAATGGTAAACGTGTGTTTTAACACTAAATCATAAGAATGTAATTGAAGTTTCATATTTTAAGTTTTGATTAATTAGAAAGTTAAATTTATAAAAATAGATATATTTGAGGCTATAAAAATAGAAAAGATATGCCATTAGTAACACCTTTATCAGCGAATCACGATTTAGAAACAAAAGAATTAGCAGAGTTCTTTAATGAAACCTTAGGTTTTTGCCCAAATTCAGTATTAACTATGCAACGTAGACCTGCCATTTCTAAAGCGTTTATTAATTTAAACAAAGCGGTAATGGCTAATGAAGGACGCGTTACTTCAGCCTTAAAAAGAATGATTGCTTGGGTTTCTAGCAATGCTACAGGTTGTAGATATTGTCAAGCACATGCAATTAGAGCGGCAGAACGTTATGGAGCAGAGCAAGAACAATTAGACAACATTTGGGAATATAAAACGCATGCAGCTTTTTCTGACGCAGAACGTGCAGCATTAGATTTTTCTTTGGCAGCCTCGATGGTTCCAAATGCTGTTGATGAAAACATAAAAACAGCCCTTTATACCTATTGGGATGAAGGTGAAATTGTAGAAATGTTAGGTGTTATTTCTCTCTTCGGATATTTAAATAGATGGAACGATTCTATGGGAACTTCTATAGAAGACGGAGCTGTAGAAAGCGCAGAACAATATTTAAGAAAAACAGGATGGGAAAAAGGAAAACACGCATAAACCCTTTTTCTTAAAGAGAATAAACGCATCATTTATTTCAGAAAGTGATGCGTTTTTTTGTACAGAACCCTTATGTTTTGGGATATTTAACATAAATTTTAACAAATAGATAAAGCCTACTTCGTTATATTTATAACCAACTAATTAATTTTTATACAATGAAAAAAATCTTACACGTTTTAGTGTTGTTTCTTATGGCTTCAACTGCTGTAACAGCACAAAGTAAAGACCCTGTTGTTCAAAACATTATCAATGAGGCAAACAACAATTCTCAATTAGAAAACTTAGCACATGAATTATTGGATGGAATCGGACCAAGATTGGTGGGTACTCCACAAATGAAACAAGCCAATGACTGGGCTGTTGCCAAATACAAATCTTGGGGAATCTCTGCAAGAAATGAAAAATGGGGACAATGGCGCGGATGGGAACGCGGAATTACACATGTAGATATGACCTATCCTCGTGTTAAAAGTTTAAGCGCAACTCAACTAGCTTGGAATCCAAGTACTTCAAACAAAGGAGTTTCTGGAGAAGTTATAATTATTCCAACAATTGCTGATAAAGCAGCGTTTCAACGTTGGTTAAAAACAATCAAAGGAAAAATTGTATTGATTTCAGAAAAGCAAATTACAGGAAGACCAGATTATAACTGGGAAGAATTTGCAACGCCAGAATCATTTGAAAAAATGAAAAAAGAGCGTTCTGCAGCTACTGAAGCTTGGAGAAAAAACATCAGCAATACAGGTTTTAATTCTAGAACCATCATCGCAGAATTAGAAAAAGCAGGTGCAGCAGGATTGGTTGCTTCTAACTGGTCTAGAGGTTTTGGGGTAAACAAAATCTTTAGTGCAAGAACAGAAAAGATTCCAACTATTGATATGGAATTAGAAGATTACGGAATGTTATACAGATTGGCAGAACATGGAAGCAAGCCAGTAATTAATATTGTTGCAAAATCTAAAGAACTAGGTGCTGTAGATAATTTTAATACCATAGCAGAAATTAAAGGAACAGAAAAGCCAAACGAATACATTATTCTTTCTGCACATTTTGATTCTTGGGACGGAGGAACTGGAGCAACAGACAATGGAACAGGAACTTTAGTAATGATGGAAGCAATGCGTATTTTAAAGAAAATGTATCCAAATCCAAAGAGAACCATTTTAGTGGGGCACTGGGGAAGTGAAGAACAAGGGTTAAACGGTTCTAGAGCTTTTGTAGAAGATCATCCAGAAATTGTAAAAAACATTCAGGCTTCTTTTAACCAAGATAACGGAACAGGAAGAGTGGTAAACATTTCTGGTCAAGGATTTTTACATGCATATGATTTTATTGGAAGATGGTTGTCTGCTGTTCCAAGAGATATTACAAAACATATTAAAACTAATTTTCCAGGATTTCCTGGTGGTGGTGGATCTGATTATGCATCTTTCTTAGCTGCTGGTGCTCCAGGATTTAGTTTAAGTTCTTTAAGCTGGTCTTATTGGAATTACACTTGGCACACCAATAGAGATACCTATGATAAAATTGTTTTTGATGATGTACGTAACAATGCAATCTTAACTGCTATTTTAACCTATATGGCTAGTGAAGATCCAGAAAGAACGAATTTAGAAAAAATTAAAATGCCTATTGACCCAAGAACGGGGAAAGCGAGAACTTGGCCAACACCACGTTCTCCTCAAAGAAAAGGTGGAATGTAATTCACAAGAATATAGAAACACAAAAACCTCATCTAATTTAGATGAGGTTTTTTATTTTACTAAATAATGTATGATTTATTCGGTTCTTAATATTTTTTCCATTTTACGTCCTTTTGCCAATTCATCAACCAATTTATCTAAATACCGAGTCTGTCTAGTTATAGTGTTTTCTATTTCTTCAACTCGATAACCACAGATAAAACCTGTAATGAGTTGAGCATTTGGATGTATAGTGGCGTTCTGAAAAAAGGTTTCGAATGTCACTTTGCTTTCTATAAGCTCTAGTAGTTTTTTTTCATCAAAACCAGTTAACCACTCAATAACTTGATGTAATTCTTCTTTGGTTCTTCCTTTTTTCTCAATTTTTGTGAGATAATGTGGATATACAGAAGCAAATATCATTTTTGCAATTCGCTCATCGTGATGACTAGTGCTTTTCAATTGACTTGATTTATTTAGTTAAACTTTGAACGATATTTGATGCTTTCTCTTTTATAATAGCTTGTGTTTTTTTTATGTCTGATTGTATCAAAGAAATATCAGAAACTAAATCAGAAGTTGTAGCAGCAGCTTTTACATACCAGTCTTCCCAGGCAGCAATGATTTCTACTTGCATTTTTACATCTTCGCCTTTTTCAATCGCTAATTTGCTTTGTTTTAATTCTTCATTTAAACGAGCAATGGCAGCATTTTCTATATTTTTTAGAATTTCCTTTGCAGTAGTTGCATCAGAATTTATCAACGTAAAAGCAGAAACTAAAGCAGCCGTTCCAACATTTTTTAAGGTTGCTTTAGAAACTTTATCAATTCTGTCGTTATCTGTGTGATAAAATTGATCTGTAAAATGCCAAAATAATACACTTGGAATGTTTCCTCTTAAAAAAGGCACATGATCACTTCCCCCTTCAAACGGATTTGTATTGACTACCCAATTTGCACGTTTTCCTTGCGCTTTGAATTTTTCAATCACAAAATCGTTTAAATAATGAGGTTTCATTTGTTCTAACGTTAACTTTCTTCCACCCCATTCTGTGTGTTTATCATTTCCACGTGTCCAAATTGCACTTGGATCAGGCATTTTTTCAATTAAAAAAGTTCCGCCGGTTTTCTCCGTATCTTCTCCAACCATGTCTAAAGAAATTCCCCACACAATATCTTTTGCTCTTATGCTATCTTCTTTTACATATCTTCCTGTTGAAACAATTTCATCTCCCCATAAAAAAGTCAATGTTCTCTTTGGGTTAATTTTCCCTGCTTTTACCAATTTTGCTGACAGAGAAGCCATTTCTAATGCAGCACCAACCCCAGAAGCATTGTCATTTGCTCCAGGTTCTTGAATATGGGCACTAAAAACCAACCGTTTTTTAGGTTGCTCACTTCCTTTAATATCTGCAACAATTGTTAACTCTTCGGAGGGATAAATTTTCGTTTCTATTTGTACATTCAATGTTACTTTTCCTTTTGCTAAAGCATTTTTTAAACGTTCTTTAGCTGCAAAAGACATGGCAATTCCCCAAGATTTATGCACAGAATCTAAAGGAACAGAACGAAACTGAATAGAAGTGGTGTTTTTCTCAGGTTGTAAATACGCAGGATTGCTATAGGTAATTACGCCAACAGCTCCACCTTCAAGAGCGGTTTTAAAAACTCTACCCGGACTTGTTTCTGCAAAAACAATTTTCCCTTTTACATTGGTTGTTTTAAGCTTTTTTAAATCTTTAATGTACACAACTTCTGCAGTTACTCCTTCTTTGGTAGTGCTATAAGACCATAATGTAATCATGTTTCTATTGGTGTCATGTGCCAATAATGGTGTAGCTTCTCCATTAATGGTAACCGTAGCATCAACAGATTCCCAAGTAGGATTTTTTAACGGACGCGTTTCTATTCTATATGTAAGTACATCTTTTTCAGTAGCCTTTTCCTCTAATACATACCCATCCTTTTCTAACTGCTCCGCAATTCTGTACACACTTTTGTTAAAACCTGTATTACCAACAACACGCCAATATTTTTCTACAAAAGAAACGGTTTCAAAGGCAAGATCTCCTGTAAATTCTTCATTGATAACATCAGCATATTCTGATGTTTTTAATTCTTGATTTGAATTACACCCAATAAATCCAAGCAAAATAATTGTGATAACTGCAACATGTTTTCTAAACATAATAAATTGATTTTTATAAAGTAATAGTAAGATTTAATTTTTTTATCTTCTCCCCTCAACAACAATAACAATTTCCCCTTTTGGTGGTTTGTTGGTGTAATGTGCCAACACTTCAGTTGCTGTTCCTCTGATGTTCTCTTCAAATAGCTTGGTGAGTTCTCTGGATACAGAAATTGGTCTATCCGCTCCAAAATACTCAACAAAATTGCCTAAAGTCTTAATTAATTTATGTGGAGATTCATAAAAAATCATGGTTCTTGTTTCTTCGGCTAATAATAACAAACGTGTTTGTCGCCCCTTTTTAACTGGTAAAAAACCTTCAAAGACAAATCTATCATTTGGTAAGCCAGAATTTACCAAAGCAGGCACAAAAGCGGTTGCTCCCGGTAAACAATCCACTTCAATATTATTTTCTACACAGGCTCTTGTCAATAAAAAACCAGGGTCAGAAATAGCGGGAGTTCCAGCGTCAGAAATTAAAGCGCAGGTTTCCCCATTTTTAATTCTATTCAACACCCCTTCAATAGATTTGTGTTCGTTGTGCATATGGTGACTGTGCATTTGGGTTGCAATTTCGAAATGCTTTAGTAATTTTCCACTTGTACGAGTATCTTCAGCCAAAATAAAATCGACTTCTTTTAACACAAGAACTGCTCTAAAGGTCATGTCTTCTAAATTACCAATGGGTGTTGGGACTAGATATAATTTACTCATAATTGATTTTTCAGGTACTTAATATGTTCTCGATACAAATTTTTCATTCTTCAAAATTCATTCGAACTGACAGAGTTTTTGCAGTTGCGTTTAATTGCTCTCGTAATGTCACTTCGAGTGAAATTCTTTTTTCAAGAATTTTGTATCGAGAAGTTTTATAAATAAATTTTTAAATAGATTCAAAAGTTTCTACAGTTACATCGCTCATCACATTTCCGGTATGTTTAATTTCTAAAGGTTCAAATAACAACACATGTACTTCTTCTTTTGCTATAGGCTTGTGCTCAACACCTTTTGGAATGATGTAAATTTCGCCTTCGTTCAGTTCTACAGTTTTGTCTCTAAATTCTAACAGTAAAGAACCTTTAATAATCATAAAAAGCTCATCTTCATTTTCGTGCGCATGCCAAATAAATTCTCCTTTAATTTTTGCTAATAAGATTTGTTGTCCATTTAATTCACCAATTTTTTTGGGAGTCCAATGCTCAGAAAACAACTCGAATTTATCTTTAATATTTATTACATTCATACTACAAACGTACAAAGATTTTTACGGATTATTCTCAAAACATAAAAAGTAGTTATTCTGCTTAAATTGTTTAATTTTGCAGGATTAGATCCCGAAATAAATTCGGGATGAGAGTTTTAGGAAATCTCGCTATTCGAGAAGAAATTTTTCAAAAGAAATGTATAGAAGTCATTCTTGTGGTGAATTGAGAGCATCACATATCAATACAGAAGTAACCTTAGCGGGTTGGGTACAAAAATCGCGTGATAAAGGATTTATGATTTGGGTAGATGTACGTGATCGTTACGGAATTACACAGTTAATTTTTGATGAAGATCGCACACCAAAAGAAATTATTGAGCGAGCAAAAACCTTAGGTCGTGAGTTTGTAATTCAGGTTACAGGAACTGTTATTGAGAGAAGTTCTAAGAACCCTAAAATGAAAACGGGTGATGTAGAAGTGTTGGTTTCTAAACTAGAAATTTTAAATGCAGCTAAGTTGCCTCCTTTTACAATTGAAGATGAAACAGATGGTGGAGAAGATATCAGAATGAAATATCGCTATTTAGACATCAGAAGAAATCCAGTAAAAGACAGTTTAATTTTCCGTCATAAAGTATCGATGGAAGTTCGCAAATATTTGTCAGATCAAGAATTTATAGAAGTAGAAACTCCGTATTTGATCAAGTCAACTCCAGAAGGCGCACGTGATTTTGTGGTACCTTCTCGCATGAATGAAGGTCAGTTTTATGCTTTGCCACAATCGCCACAAACCTTCAAACAACTATTAATGGTTGGCGGAATGGACAAATATTTTCAGATTGTAAAATGTTTTAGAGACGAAGATTTACGTGCAGACAGACAACCAGAGTTTACACAAATAGATTGTGAAATGGCTTTTGTTGAACAAGAAGATGTATTGAATGTTTTTGAAGGCTTGACGCGTCATTTATTGAAAGAAGTAAATGGAGTAGAGGTAGCAGAATTTCCAAGAATGCGCTATGATGATGCCATGCGTTTGTACGGAAATGATAAACCAGACATCCGTTTTGGAATGGAGTTTGGCGAGTTAAATGAAGTTACGCAACACAAAGATTTTGGTGTTTTTAACAACGCAGAATTGGTTGTTGGTATTGCAGTTCCTGGAGGGAATTCATACACAAGAAAAGAAATTGACAAATTGATTGACTGGGTGAAGCGTCCCCAAGTTGGTGCTTTAGGAATGATTTATTGTAGAGTAAATGAAGACGGAACATTCAAATCATCTATAGATAAGTTTTATGATCAAGAAGATTTAGCAAAATGGGCAGAAATTACTGGAGCAAAATCCGGAGATTTAATCTGTATTTTATCAGGAGAAACCAATAATGTAAGAGCACAATTGTCTGCTTTACGAATGGAATTGGCAGAACGTTTAGGATTGAGAGATCCAAAAGTATTTGCACCATTATGGGTCATTGATTTTCCGTTATTAGAATTGGATGAAGAAACAGGCCATTACCATGCCATGCATCACCCTTTTACATCACCAAAACCAGGACAATTAGAATTGTTAGATTCTGACCCAGGGTCAGTTAAGGCAAATGCATACGATTTGGTGTTGAATGGTAATGAAATAGGTGGAGGTTCTATTAGAATTCATGATAAGAAAATGCAAGCAACCATGTTAAAACACCTTGGGTTTTCTGAAGAAGAGGCAAAAGCTCAATTTGGTTTTCTAATGGACGCATTTGAATATGGCGCACCACCACATGGAGGCTTGGCGTTTGGGTTGGATAGATTGGTTGCTATTTTAGGCGGACAAGAAACCATTCGTGATTTTATTGCGTTTCCAAAAAACAATTCAGGAAGAGATGTGATGATTGATGCACCAGCTTTTATAGATGAAGTACAATTAAAAGAATTAAACATTAAATTAGATCTTCAAAAATAAATTTAAGTCCCGCCATTTGCGGGATTTTTTAGTGTTTTTAATTTATGAGAAAATGTATTTTTTTTAAATTAAAAAAGTTTCAACACCTAACTTTATTAGGAATATTTTTGTGATATCAATGATTTTTACTTTTGATAGTTTTATATAACAATGAAATCATATAAATTTAAAAAAGCATTCACTAAGTTTTTAATTTGGCGATCTAAACACATTTCGCAACGTCAATTTATTTACTTATTAAGTATTCTTGTTGGTTTTTTATCTGGAGTTGGCGCTGTTGTATTAAAAAACTTAACACATTTTTTTCAGCATTTATTAGAAGGAAAGCTTGTAGTTTACTACCATCATGCATTTTACTTTCTGTTTCCTGTTATTGGGTTAGCAATTGTATATGTTGTTATAAAATATGTACTTCGAAATAAAGTAAGTCATGGTATTCCTTCAACCTTATTTGCCATTTCTAAACGGAAAGGTATTATGAGACGCCATCAAATGATTGCTTCTGTATTAACCGCGCCAATTACTGTTGGTTTTGGAGGCTCTGTTGGATTAGAAGGTCCAACGGTTGCAACAGGTGCAGCAATAAGTTCTAATGTTGCCAGGTTATTTTACTTAAATCAAACTACAAGAAACTTATTGATAGGTTGTGCGGCGGCAGGAGCATTATCTTCGATTTTTAAAGCCCCAATTGCAGCTATAATTTTTGCGATTGAAGTGTTTAGTTTAGATTTAACAATAGCATCCATGTTGCCATTATTATTGGCATCAATTTCAGCAATAATTACATCGTATTTCTTTTTTGGTTCAGACGTTTTATTGCCGTTTAAAATTGAAGATGTTTTTACCATTAAAGATGTTCCTTTTTTTATTGTATTAGGAATAATAGCAGGATTGACTTCAATTTATTTTACAGAAGTTTACGATAGAATACAAAAGTTCTTTGATAAAATAGGATCACCAATAAAAAGGCTGTTAATAGGCGGAATTGGCTTAGGAATTTTAGTCTATTTTATTCCACCTTTATATGGAGAAGGGTTTGATTCAATCAACAGTCTTTTAAATGGAAATATAGAAATAACATTACAAAGTAATTTTAAAAACCTCGATCTCACCAATGTTTGGATGGTTATCCTATTGTTGGCAGCATTGGTTTTTTTTAAGATAATTGCCAGTTCTTTAACTTTTGGTGCTGGAGGTGTTGGAGGTATTTTTGCTCCAACATTATTTATGGGGAGCATTATGGGGAACTGTATTGCAAAAGTGATTAATCATAGTGGTTTGTTTAACAATTCTGTCTCAGAAAGTAACTTTACGTTGGTTGGGATGGCTGGTTTAATGGCAGGAGTTTTACACGCACCCTTAACAGCAATTTTCTTAATTGCAGAGGTTACGGGAGGGTATGAGTTATTTATTCCTTTAATGATAACAGCCGCTATTTCTTATTCTATTACAAATTACGCACATCCACACTCAGTGTACGCAATGGAGTTAGGACGAAAAGGAGAATTAATTACCCATGATAAAGATCATGCGGTGTTAACCTTAATGGATATTGATAAAGTTATTGAAAACAATTTTATTACCATATATCCAAAAATGACTTTAGGTGAAATCGTAACAGAAGCAGTCGTAAAATCGAATCGAAATATTTTTCCTGTGTTAAGCGAAAAAAAGAACAAACTTTTAGGAATTATATTACTGGATGATCTTCGTCCAATTATGTTTGATAAAGGATTGTATCAAACCATTTTTGCAGAAGAAGTAATGCAAAATCCACCAGAAACCATAGAAATAGGAATAGATAAAATGACCACAATTATGAAGAAATTTCAAAAAAGTGGCGCATGGAACTTACCTGTTATAAAAGATGAAAAATATATTGGATTTATTTCTAAATCTAAACTTTTAACTGCTTATAGAAATAAGTTAATAGAAGTAACAAGTTAATTTTTAGTCTTTTTGTAGTTTTGCGAATAACCTAATGTATGCTTATATGAAAACAATTCTTAAAATTTTATTTATCATTTTTATTCTTTGGATGTGTACAGGTATTTATTTGCTTAAAACAGAACATCCAAAAGCAGAAATTGTTATGGGCTTAGGTGTTTTTTACCTTTCTTTTTTGTTGATGCCCATTTTTATTTATCACAGATATAGAGACGGTAAATACAAAAAATATCAATTAGACGACGAAAAGATAAAAGGTTGGATGAAAAACAAAGATTCTTAGTTTAAAAAAATGTTTTCTTTATACCTTTGCTCCTTATGATAGACGAAAGAGAAGTAACTTCAGAAAAAACAGTTTTGATTGGTGTTATCACACAGTTTCAAGACGAAACGCAGTCTGAAGAATATTTAGATGAGTTAGAGTTTTTAACCCTAACCGCAGGAGGAGTTGTTGTAAAAAGATTTACGCAAAAGTTAGAAAAACCACACCCAAAAACATTTATTGGGGCAGGAAAATTAGAAGATGTAAAAGCCTATATAGAATCTCATAATATTGGTACGGCTATTTTTGATGATGAATTATCGCCAGCACAAATAAGAAACATCGAAAAATTGTTGGATTGTAAAATCTTAGACCGAACTAATTTAATCCTCGATATTTTTGCACAAAGAGCTCAAACAAGTTCGGCAAAAACCCAAGTAGAATTGGCACAATGCGAATATTTACTACCACGGTTAACTAGACTTTGGACACACCTTGATAAACAAAAAGGAGGAATTGGAATGAGAGGTCCTGGAGAGACAGAAATAGAAACAGACAGACGTATCATTCGCGATAAAATCAACCTTCTTAAAAAAAAGCTATTTACCATTGATAAACAAATGGCTGTGCAGCGAAAAAATCGTGGAAAAATGGTACGTGTTGCTTTGGTTGGGTATACCAATGTTGGGAAATCAACCTTAATGAATGTCATAAGTAAAAGTGATGTGTTTGCAGAAGATAAATTATTTGCAACTTTAGACACGACAGTGAGAAAAGTAGTGGTTAAGAACATTCCTTTTTTAATGACAGATACGGTTGGATTTATTAGAAAATTGCCAACCCAATTAGTAGAATCATTTAAATCTACATTAGATGAAGTTAGAGAAGCCGATTTGTTATTGCATGTTGTAGATATTTCACATCCAAATTTCGAAGATCATATTGCTTCTGTGAATACCATTTTAGACGAAATAAAAAGTGCAGACAAACCGACGATAATGGTTTTTAATAAAATCGATGCATATTCTCACGAAACAATTGATGAAGATGATCTGGTAACTGAAAAAACAAAAGCACATTATACTTTAGAAGATTGGCAAAGAACATGGATGAATGAAATAGAAACAACATCAGTATTTTTGTCCGCCATCAATAAAGAAAACCTTGAAGAGTTTAAAGAAAAAGTGTATAATGAAGTTCGAAAAATTCATATAGAACGCTTTCCTTATAACAACTTTTTATATGATGAGTATGAAGCTTAATTTTTAAAATTCACAAAATGAAACATTTATTTTTATACTTTTTGGTTGCCATAACTTTTTTATCATGTAGCGCCCCAGAACCAAAAAATGGTAAAGAACTGATAGCACTAATGCATAATAAATACAAAAACACTTGGTATCAAACATTAACTTTTAAGCTAGCAACAATTTATTATGATGCTGAAGAAAAAGTAGCAAGAGAGCAAACGTGTTATGAGGCAATGCTTTTGCCAAATAGTTTAGCCATAAAGTTTGATTCAATTACTTCTGGAAACGGAATTGTATTTAAAAAGGATTCTATTTATAATTTTAAAGCCGGGAAAAAGATTGCTTCTAGACCGCTATATCATCCGTTGTTAATTTTAGGGTTTTCTGTATATGCACAAAGTCCAGAAAAAACAATTGAAGATTTAACACAATTAAAAATAAATCTTTCTAAAATCAAGACAACTACTTGGAAAGGCAAAGAAAATTATGTAGTTGGAGATGAAAAAGGCAATCATTTTTATATAGAAAAAGAGCGATTATTATTTACAAAATTAATTCAGAAACAAGCTAACAACACTCCTATAGAAACACAATTTAACAAGTACGAGCCTTTGCAAAAAGGATGGATTTCTCCAGAAGTGCTATTTTTTACAAATGGAAAATTGACGTTAAAAGAAGTATATAGCGATATTAAAACACCTGTTTTAACAAAAGAAGTATTTGATGTAAATCAATTTCAAAAAAGCAATTGGTAATTATTTGAGATTTTCAAAATCATCTATAATTCCCAAACGTTTTGCTCTTCGTTGCCAACTTTTTCTAGCCAATACTTGTAGGTCTTCAATATTGTCGCTTTCGTCCATGATTTCTAAACCAAGCAAGGTTTCAATCATGTCTTCTTGAGTAACCAATCCACTTACAGAACCATACTCATCAACCACCAAAGCAATATGTTCTCTTTGTTCAATAAGTTGTCCAAATAAATCAGGAATTGGCAAGTCTCTTTGAGTGACTAAAATAGTTCTTTTAATGTCTTTTAATTGTTTATCTCCGTTTCCGTTGATAATGGCTTCTAACAATTGATCCTTTAAAAAATAACCAGTGATATGATCTGAGTTTCCTTCGTATAGCGGAATTCTAGAAAAACGTAAATTCGGATTTTGGTCAAAAAATTCTTGTATAGTTTGTGTTTCATCAGAAGATTTTAACACAGTTCTGGGAGTCATTATATCCTTAACTAATACTTCTTTAAAGTTTAATAGGTTTTTAATTACTTTGCTTTCTGAAGCATGAAAAACACCTTCTTGCTCAGTAATATCTGTCATTGCAGAAAACACCTCTCTGCTTAAAACAGAGGTGTGAGCTGACTTTCCAAAAAGTTTGGTAAACAGTTGTAAAAACCATAAAATACCTGTCCATTTAAACACAAAAAGCAACATGGTTAAGGCTGTCGTGCTAAATTTTGTCAGTTTTCGCCAATGCGATGCACCAATAGTTTTAGGAATGATTTCAGAAACAATTAAAATTAAAATAGTCATAATTGCAGAAACAACACCCACAATATTAAAACCTAAAAACTCAATTTTATAAGGAAGTTTTTCTGCTTGAACTCCGACTAAAATTGCTCCAACAGTATGTGCAATAGTGTTAAGTGTTAAAATGGCAATAAGAGGCTTGTCAAAATCATTTTTCAACACTTCTAGTTGATGCGCATATGCTTTTTTTCGCTTTTTTTCACTTTGATAAATGTAGGTGTAACACTTAATAAAACGGCTTCTAAAATAGAGCAGAAAAAAGAAAAGAATATAGAAATAGTAGCAAATAAAATTAATAAACTCATAATATTGTTTGGTTGGCTAAATATACTAAAAATGAAAAGAATAAAGACACCTTCTTTAAATACAAAGAGTCAGCAAAAGCTGACTCAAAATATGTTAATAAGTGATTTGTTTTTAGAATATATAATTTACACCTAATCCAAATACCTCTTTAAACTGTGTTTTGCTTGTTGCGTTGTCATCTACAATTGTGTGTAAGTTTAAATTAGTAGACAAGTATTTATTGATCTGCATTACAAAGTTTAATTGATAATCAATGTCAATATTTTGTGGATTATCTAAATAGTTAGCATACACATTTAAGATATTTTCCATCGTAATGTTTTCCATCACTGTAGCTTTGTAATTTAAGGAATCATTAAAACCAAATTCATAGCGTGTGTTTTTAACCAAATCTGTACCATATTACCCAGAAAATTCATCAGAAACCATTGTGATTTTAGAAGTAATTGGCGCTAGATTTATTTTAAAATTATCTGACTTTTTCCACAACATACCGGGTCCAAAACTTAGATATCCTGGAGCTAAAAATGCAGAGGTTTTTACTTTCGGAGTCTTTTTGTAGTCATACCCATTTGTAAATTGTGTTTTAAAATTTAAAAAGAAAGAATAAGACCAAAACCCTTTAGCTTTTTTACCATAGAGAGAGTTAAACTCAAATCGGTCATCAGTTTTTCTTGTTCCATTTCCATCAACATTATTTAACCCATAAGCTAAAATTATTTTGTTGTCCCAAGTTGTATTTCCTTTAGAATAATTAAAATCATAATTAAGGCCTAAATTTCCAGAAATTGTGTTTTCTCCACCCGAAATCCAATTGGAAAAAGAAGATTGGTTAAGTAAAAAAGAAATGTTCCCTGTTTTTTTCCAGTTACTAGTTTTCCTTTCGGTTTTATCTTGTGCTTGTATTTGAGCTGTAAGAACGAATAACAATATGAAGCTAATTTTTTTAATCATTTTATTGTTTTTTTGTGAAAGACAGCAACTATTGTTTAAAGTTACTGTGGTTATTTTTTGTGAAAAATATATTTAAAACCAAGACCAAATATTTCTTTAAACTGAATTTTACTTGATGCGTTATCATCAATTAAGGTATGTAAAAGAACATCTACAGTCATGTATTTGTTTACGTCTATAATAAATTTTGCTTGGTAATCTAAATCCACATTTTGAGGATTTATTAAGTAATTAGAATACAAAGCAATAATGTTTTGCATGGTAATACTCTCCATTATTTCAAATTTTAAATATGCAGACAAGCTAAACCCTAAAGCAAATTTTATATTTTCTCCAGGGTCAACACCATATTTACCTGAAAACTCATCACTTACAAAAGTATATCTAGCAGTCGCTGGTGCCATATTTAAGGTAATATTATCAGATCTTTTCCATAGCATTCCAGGACCAAAAGATAAATAAGCTGGAGAAAAGAAATCAGAAATTGGTAATATGGGTGTTTTTTTATAGTCGTATCCTCTTGTATATTGTGTTTTAAAGTTTGTAAAAAAAGAGAAAAACCAATATTTATTATGTTTCAAACCTAAAAGCGAGTTGTATTCAAATCGGTCACTTGTTTTACGGCCACCGGTATTTTGTATTTTGCTTAAGCCATAAACTGAAATAATTCTATTATCCCAGTTCCATTTTCCATTTTTATAATTAAAATCATAGTTTATACCAATGTTTCCAGCAACCGTATTATCTCCTCCAGCTTTCCAATTTGTAAAAGTAGATTGATTGAATAAAAAAGTAAACAACCCTTTTACTTTCCATTTTGGAGGTGCAGGAGTAATACTATCTTTCTTTTCTTGAGAAAAACTTAGAACTGAAAATAATAAAAGAAAACCTAAAAATGACTTTCTCATTAGTTATTAAATAATTTTAAGCTGCAAAAGTACTAGGAATTAAATAACTAAAAAAATTATTTAGAAGCTTTGTATAAAGGAACCGTAGAACAGGCTTCGCCAAAAAAAATCGTTTTTGCTATTGGTTGAATTTTTTGAATTAAAAGGGTGTAGGCTGAAGCAGGAATCGGTTTATTTGAACATCCTTTAAGAATTAATGGTTTGTCTCTAAAATCGTTAACATTTAATTGATTTATGATTTCTTCAAAAACAACAGTTTCTAATGTTTTTAGAGAACCTACAACAATCTTCTTTGCAAATGGCGATAATTTTGTTGCGATTAATAAATAGGCCCAAGAAGGAATAATGGCATCAGAAGAACAAGTTAAAGCAACAAATGTATTGTTATATTGACTCCAATCATGCGCATTTACAAATTCTCTAAAATCTTTTTCTTTTATAATGATTTCTTCAAACAACCAATCTTTAATATCAATCAATACACGACTTCCTTCAGGATAATAATCCTCAAGATCTATAGTAACTAATTTGCTATTTGCAACTCTATTGATTATTTCTTCTGCCATTTTTTAAGTTTCAAAGATTTTAAGCTTCAAAGTTTCAAAGTTTTCACCTTTAACTAATTACTTAAAACTTAATGTTCATAACTATTTAAAGCATTCCTAATTCTAACTTAGCTTCTTCGCTCATCATTTCTTGTGTCCAAGTTGGATCAAAAGTAATTTCAACTTCTGCATTGTTAATCTCTTTTAATGATGCTACTTTGTCTTCTACTTCTCTTGGTAAAGACTCTGCAACGGGACAATTAGGTGATGTTAAAGTCATTAATATTTTAGCATCATTATTTTCATTTACAAAAACATCATAAATTAACCCTAACTCGTAAATATCTACGGGTATTTCTGGATCGTAAATGGTTTTTATAACCCGAACAATTTTATCTCCAATTTCTTCTAATTCTGCGTCGTTCATTAATATATAGTATTATTTTTATTTTGCTTGTAAAGCAATTGCATACAATTTAATTTGTTTTATCATCGAAATCAAACCGTTTGCTCGGGTTGGACTTAAGTGCTCTTTTAATCCAATTTGATCAATAAAATTGGTGTCAGCATTTAAAATATCTTCTGCTTTTTGATTGGAAAAAACACGCAACAACAAAGCAACAATTCCTTTGGTTAAAATAGCATCACTATCTGCGGTAAAAACAAGTTTTTCATTCTGTAATTCTGAATGTAACCAAACTTTAGATTGACATCCTTTGATCAAGTTTTCATCGAATTTTAAGGCAGAATCAATTAGAGGTAATGACTTTCCTAAATCAATAATATATTCATAACGCTCCATCCAATCATCAAACATCGAAAACTCATCAATAATTTCTTCTTGTATTTCTTTGATAGTCATTTTTTAAACTTATTTTTGTACTCGTAAAAACAGATTTTGTGTAAGCGACAAAATTACGATAAAAAAGGTATTTAATGCCTATTTAGTTTAAATATAAAATAAGGTTTAACATAGATTTAAACCAAGAACAAGAATAAATCTTTCTAAACAGAAAGTTAAAATTAAGGGATGAGTAAATTATTAGCAGTTGGTACAGTAGCTTTTGACGCTATTGAAACACCATTTGGCAAAACAGATAAAATATTAGGCGGATCTGGAACTTTTGTAGGCTTAGCAGCGAGTCAGTTTGGAGTTGAAACAGGTGTTGTTTCTGTTGTTGGGGGAGATTTTCCACAATCTTATTTAGACATGATGAACTCTAAAGGGATTAATACAGATGGAGTTGAAATTATAAAAGAAGGCAAAACTTTTTTCTGGAGCGGTAAGTATCATAACGATATGAATTCTCGTGATACGTTAATTACTGAGTTAAATGTTTTAGAGAATTTTTCTCCGGTGGTTCCAGAAAAGTTTAAAGATGCAGAAGTTGTTATGTTGGGTAATTTACATCCTTTAACACAAGCCTCGGTTTTGGATCAAATGGAGGTTACACCAAAATTAGTAGTCTTAGATACGATGAATTTTTGGATGGATATTGCTCTAGAAAATTTACACAATGTAATTAAAAGAATAGATGTAATTACTATTAATGATGAAGAAGCTCGTCAGTTAAGTGGAGAATACTCTTTAGTAAATGCAGCTAAGAAAATCCATGAAATGGGTCCAAAATATGTGGTCATTAAAAAAGGAGAACACGGCGCATTGTTATTTAATGAAGGAAATATGTTTTTTGCACCGGCATTGCCATTAGCAGAAGTTTTTGACCCAACAGGAGCAGGAGACACATTTGCTGGAGGTTTTTGTGGTTTTTTAGCAAAAACAGAAGACATTTCTTTTGAAAACATGAAAAACGCAATTATTTACGGCTCTAATTTGGCTTCGTTTTGTGTAGAAAAATTTGGTACACAAAGAATGGAAGAGTTAACAAAAGAAGAAGTTACAAAACGCTTAGAGGCGTTTAAGCAACTAACACAATTTGATATAGAAATCTCATAAATATAAATCCGCGCTTTTTGCTGCGGATTTTTTTATCACTTAAAACAAACAACAACTAAGAAAATGAGTGACGCTTTAAAACACGAATGTGGAATTGCAATGGTAAGATTGTTAAAACCATTGCAATATTATAAAGACAAATACGGAACCGCTTTTTACGGAATTAATAAAATGTATTTGTTAATGGAAAAACAGCACAACCGTGGTCAAGATGGTGCTGGGTATGCAAGTGTAAAGTTTAATGTAAATCCTGGAACTAGATATATTAGCAGAATTCGTTCAAATCAATCACAACCTATTCAAGATATTTTTGCTCAAATAAATGACAGATTAAATGGAGTATTAGAAAAAAACCCAGATAAAAAAAATGACATTGCTTGGCAAGAAGAAAACATGCCCTATTTAGGAAACTTATTTTTAGGCCATGTTCGTTACGGAACCTTTGGTAAAAATAGTATAGAAAGTGTACATCCATTTTTACGTCAAAGTAATTGGAAACACCAAAATTTAATAGTTGCCGGGAATTTTAATATGACCAACTCTAAACAATTATTGGAAGAGTTGATTGAGTTAGGGCAACATCCCAAAGAGTTTACAGATACGGTAACTGTAATGGAAAAAATTGGGCATTTCTTAGAAGAAGAAGTTGCAAATTTATATTTAAAAGCAAAAGAAAAAGGATATACTAAAAAAGATGCTTCACCTTATATCGAGGAGCATTTAGATTTACAAAATGTATTACAACGTTCTTCTAAAAATTGGGATGGAGGTTACGCTATGGCAGGTTTAGTTGGCCATGGAGATGCGTTTGTTCTTAGAGATCCTTCAGGCATTAGACCTACTTTTTATTATCAAGATGATGAAGTTGTTGTTGTAGCATCAGAAAGACCAGTTATTCAAACTGTATTTAATGTTTCTATTGATAAGGTTAAAGAATTGGAAAGAGGTCATGCACTTATTATTAAAAAAAATGGTCAAATTGATATAAAATCTATTTTAGAACAAAAAGAAAAGAAAGCCTGTTCTTTTGAACGCATCTATTTTTCTAGAGGAAGTGATGCTTCTATTTATGAAGAACGTAAAAATTTAGGAAAATTAGTTTTTCCTCAAATTCTTAAATCCATAAACAACGATATTACAAATTCTGTTTTTTCATATATTCCAAATACAGCTGAAACTTCTTTTTACGGAATGACAGAAGCTGCTGAGGATGTCTTAAACCAACAAAAAACTGCAAAAATTTTAGCTGGAGGAAAATCTCTTTCGGCAGAAAAAGTAACAGAAATTTTATCTGAAAGACCTCGTTTTGAAAAAATAGCGATTAAAGACGCAAAATTAAGAACCTTTATTGCTGATGATAATAGTAGAGATGATTTAGTAGCGCATGTGTATGACGTAACTTATGGAGTTGTAAAACCTACCGATAATTTAGTAATTATTGACGATAGTATTGTTAGAGGAACTACTTTAAAGAAAAGTATCATTAAAATTTTAGATAGATTACAACCTAAGAAAATAGTGGTGGTTTCTTCAGCGCCTCAAATTCGTTATCCAGATTGTTATGGAATTGATATGGCTAAAATTGAAGATTTTATTGCTTTTAGAGCTGCCTTAGAATTGTTAAAAGAAACAAATCAGTATCATATAGTTGATGAGGTGTACAACAAAGCAATTGCACAAAAAAATAAACCGGATAGTGAAATTGTAAACTATGTAAAAGAAATTTATGCTCCTTTTACCGATGAAGAAATTTCTAAAAAAACAGCTCAAATGCTGAAAACATCAGATATTAATGCAGACGTTGAGGTAATTTATCAATCGGTAGATAATTTACATATTGCGTGTCCAGATAACTTAGGAGATTGGTATTTTACAGGAGATTACCCAACAGATGGTGGGCATAGAGTTGTTAACCAGGCGTTTATTAATTTCTACGAAGGCAATAATGAAAGAGCTTATTAATAGCTTTAAAGCATATAAAAAAAGCATCTCATTTGAGATGCTTTTTTTATTTTTTTAATTGAGTGAAATACTCAAAAAAGATATTTTTTATTTTGAAGCTGCGTATCTTTTTGCAACTTCATTCCAGTTGATTACATTAAAAAATGCATTGATATAATCTGGTCTTCTATTTTGATAATTTAAATAGTATGCATGTTCCCAAACATCTATTCCTAAAATTGGAGCTCCTCCACAACCATTAGACATTAAAGGATTGTCTTGATTTGCTGTAGAGCAAACTTCTACTTTGCCTCCCTCATGAACACATAACCATGCCCAACCAGAACCAAACTGTGTTGCAGCTGCTTTAGAAAAAGCATCTTTAAAACCATCTACAGAACCAAATTCAGCTTCTATAGCAGCTTTTAATTCTCCAGATAATTCTCCTTTGTTAGTTGGATTCATAACTGACCAAAACAACGAGTGATTGAAAAAACCACCACCATTATTTCTAACAGCTTTGTTATTCATGTCTAAGTTCGTTAAAATATCTTCAATAGATTTTCCTTCTAAATCAGTTCCAGCTATTGCATTGTTTAAGTTGTTTGTATATCCTTGGTGATGTTTGCTATGGTGAATTTCCATAGTTCTAGCATCAATATGTGGTTCTAACGCATCGTATGCGTATCCTAATTCTGGTAATTGAAAAGCCATAATTATTTGTTTTTGTGATTAAATTTATTGTTTATCAACTCTATGTTGAATGTTTGTATTCACAAATTTAGCAGAAATATCTTTGACCAACAACTAGTATTGGTTTTGATTTTTTATGTGGTTATAAAGAAAAATTATAGCCTAATAATTAGCATCCTCAGGATACTTGGCCATAAACGCTTCTGCTTTCTCTACCATTTTTGTGTTTCCACAGAAAAAAGGAACACGTTGGTGTAACTCTGTAGGTTGTAAATCTAGAATTCTTTGATATCCGTCAGAAGCTTTTCCATTTGCTTGTTCTGCTAAAAAAGCCATTGGATTGCATTCGTATAACAAACGTAATTTTCCTTTAGGACCAACTTTACTAGTAGGATATAAATAAATTCCGCCTTTTAACATATTTCTATGAAAGTCTGAAACTAAAGAACCAATATATCTAGAAGTATAAGGTCTATTTTCATTTTCTTCTTGACAATATTTTAAATATTCTTTTACCCCTTTTGGAAAATGCACATAATTTCCTTCGTTGATAGAATAAATTTTTCCAATTTCAGGGAAAGTAATGTTAGGATGCGATAAATAAAAAGTTCCAATTGCTGGATTTAATGTAAATCCGTTTACACCTTTTCCTGTTGTAAACACTAACATGGTAGAGGTTCCGTAGGCAACATATCCAGCGGCAACTTGTTGATTTCCTTTCTGTAAAAAATCTTCTTTTGTAACGGGTGTTCCAGTAGGTGAAACTCTTCTATAAATAGAAAAAATAGTTCCAACTGAAATATTTACATCGATGTTAGAAGAACCGTCTAAAGGATCCATCAAAATCACATATTTATTTTCATTTGCTTTATTTCTTCCCTCAACCACAACGTAATCATCTTCTTCTTCACTTGCAATACCACACACAATTTCTCTATTGATAATGGTTTGCTTAAACAAGTCGTTAGCCAACACATCTAGTTTTTGTTGCGCTTCTCCTTGAATGTTGATATCTCCTGCAGCACCTGTAATATCTACTAAACCTGCTTTTCTAATTTCATGATTTACTACTTTAGCAGCCAATCGTATAGAGTTAATAATTCTAGATAATTCTCCTGAAGAGTACTTAAAGTGCATTTGATTCTCGATGATAAATTCTCCGAGAGTCGTATGAGCTTGATTCATGTCAATAAAATGTAAATGGTTTACAAATATCGTTTAAATTTGCATTACTTAAATAAATATTATGAGTTTTATCGTTAGAAAAGGAGAAAAAGAAGACATGAAAAATGTGATGAGGTTAATTAAAGAACTTGCAGCGTTTGAAAAATTACCCAATGAAGTAGAAATTTCAGAAGCTGATTTAATAAAAGACGGATTTTCTGAGCATCCGAAATTTATGACATTTGTTGCAGAAGAAAATCATGAAATTATTGGAGCAACATTATTCTATGAAAGATATTCTACTTGGAAAGGTCGTGTGATTCATTTAGAAGATTTAATTGTAACCGAACAAAAAAGAGGTTTTGGTGTTGGAATGGCTTTGTACACAGCCATATTAAAATACGCTTATGATATGGGTGCAAAAAGAGTTGTATGGGATGTATTAGATTGGAACCAAAATGCAATTGATTTTTACAAAAGTACTGGGGCTAATGTTTTAGAAGATTGGCAAGTTGTTCATATGAGAGAAGATGCTTTGAAGAAATTTATTGAAACCAAATAATGAAAATTTTCAAATTTGGAGGAGCATCTATAAAAAATGCAGAAGGGGTTAAAAACTTAGTTCGAGTATTAAATTTTGAAGGAACTAAAAACACATTTGTGATTGTTTCTGCAATGGGAAAAATGACAAATGCTTTCGAAAAAGTTGTCTATTACTACTTAAACGATACTTCTGAGTTAAAAAATTCAATAAACCAAATTCAGCTTTTTCATCAAGATATTTTATCAGAATTGTTTGAAAGTGAGCATCTAATACACAATCAGATAACTCAATTATTTGGACAATTACAAGGTTTTTTAATTCAAAATAAAAACAAGGAGTATAGTTATGTCTATGATCAGGTTGTTTGTTATGGAGAATTATTAGCCACTAAAATTATAAGTGAGTTTTTAATAGATTCTGGAATTAAAAATAATTGGTTGGATGTTAGAGAAATTATTAAAACAGATTCTAATTTTAGAAATGCATCTGTAAACTGGGAAGAAACACAACTAAATACACAAAAATTAAATCAACAAGAATTATATATTACACAAGGGTTTATTAGCCAAGATGCAAAAGGAAATACAACCACTTTAGGAAGAGAAGGATCTGATTTTACAGCCGGAATTTTAGCCTATTGTTTGGAGGCAGAAAGTGTAACTATTTGGAAAGATGTTGATGGGGTTTTAAATGCAGATCCAAGAGTTTTTAAAGACACTATATTGCTACAACAAATTTCGTATCAAGAAGCCATTGAAATGGCTTTTTATGGCGCATCGGTTATACATCCAAAGACTATAAAGCCATTAGAAAATAAAAGAATTCCGTTATATGTTAGGTCTTTTCTAAATTTAGAAAATACAGGCACAAAAGTTAGTAAAGGAGCTCAGTTAGTGCCTAAAACGAGTTGTTTCATTGTAAAGAAAAATCAAATTTTAGTTTCTATTTCGGCAAAAGATTTTTCTTTTATGGTGGAAAGGAATTTGAGTTCTATTTTTGAATTATTACACCAGTATAAAATCAAAGTGAATTTAATTCAGAATTCGGCCATTAGTTTTTCGGTGTGTATAGAAGATAACTACTCTAATTTCACTCATTTTTACAAAGAGTTAAATCCTAGTTTTAACTTTAAGTATAATGAAAACCTAACCATGTTTACCATTAGGCACTTTAATTCAGAGTCGATAAAAAAAATTGAAAAAAAAGGAATCTTGCTATTACAACAAACCAGTAGAGAAACAGTTCAGTTAGTAATCGATGAAAAAAATTAATTATGCTAACTAATATTTTTACATTAAGTTTGTGGTTATGTCAATTTTTAGCGAATGAGTTTAGTAACATCTAAAGAAATTGCAAATGTATTAGGGATATCCAAGTACGGGTTTTTAGGAACTTTTGTTGGATGGATTTTGATGAGGGTTTTAAGCATCTCTGCTATCAATAGGATTTATAATAACCATAAGCATAAAAAGGACTTAGATTTTTTAAACGGAATTTTAGGGGATTTTCAAATTGAATTTGAAATTCCTGACGAAGACTTAAAAAGAATTCCAAAAGAAGGGCCATTTATAACAGTATCAAATCATCCTTTAGGAGGAATAGACGGAATTTTGTTATTAAAACTGCTGCTTCAAGAAAGGCCAGATTATAAAATAATTGCCAATTTTTTATTGCATAGAATAGAGCCATTAAAGCCCTATGTAATGCCAGTAAACCCTTTTGAAACGCATAAAGACGCAAAGTCTAGTGTTGCCGGAATTAAAAGTGCATTGTTGCATTTAAAAAACGGAAATCCATTAGGAATTTTCCCTGCAGGAGAAGTTTCTACTTATAGAGATGGAAAATTATTGGTAGATAAACCATGGGAAGAAGGTGCTGTTAGATTAATTAAAAAAGCTCAAGTTCCTGTAATTCCTATTTATTTTCATGCAAAAAACAGCAATTTATTTTATGTGTTGTCTAAAATTAGTGACACCTTTAGAACAGCAAAATTACCATCAGAATTGCTCTCACAAAAACGTAGAGTTATAAAGGTAAGAATAGGGAAACCAATTTCTGTGAAAGACCAAGACTCTTATGAAGATATTACTTCGTTCTATGAGTTTATTAGAAAGAAAACCTATATGCTGGCAAATCCTTTCGAGAAAAAACCGCAAAAAATTCTTTCTACAAAAAACTTAAAACTACCCAAAGCTCCAAAAGAAATTATTTCGCAAAAAAATGTTCGATATTTTATTAGAGAGATAGAAAATTTAAGAAGCAATGATAAGAGGTTGCTTGAAAGTAAAAATTATGAAGTCTTTTTTGCAAGTGCAAAAGAAATACCAAATTTGCTACAAGAAGTAGGTAGATTAAGAGAAATTACTTTTAGAGATGTTGGAGAAGGCACAAATAAATCGATAGATTTAGACAAATTCGATAAATACTATCAGCATTTATTATTATGGGATAGAGAAGCAAACATGCTTGTTGGTGCCTATAGAATGGGACTTGGAAAAGACATTTACAAAAAATATGGTATTGCAGGTTTTTATATTCATACCTTATTTCGTTTTGAACCAGAATTGTATTCTATGATGGAAAACACCATAGAAATGGGAAGAGCATTTATTGTAAAAGAGTATCAGCAAAAACCAATGCCTTTATTTTTATTATGGAAAGGAATTGTGCATGTTACATTGCGTTATCCTGAATATAAATACTTAATGGGAGGTGTTAGTATTAGCAATCAATTTTCTGAATTTTCAAAATCGTTGATGATAGAATTTATGAAATCTCATTATTATGATCCTTACATAGCACAATATATTTTTCCTAAAAAAGAGTTCAAAGTAAAACTAAAAGACGATGATAAAGACTTTGTTTTTGATGCCACCAAAGCAGACATGCAAAAGTTTGATAAAATTATCGATGAAATTGAACCAGGAGCATTAAGAATTCCAGTTCTGATAAAAAAATATGTAAAACAAAACGCACGTTTGGTTGCTTTTAACGTAGATCCTAAATTTAACAATGCTGTAGACGGATTGATGTATATTAGAGTTGCAGACATTCCAGATAGCACTGTAAAACCAGTTATGGAAGAATTCCAAGCAGAATTAGAGCGTAAGGCTACAGAACTTCAAGAGCAACATAACCCCACAAACAGAAGCATGGGTTAACATTGGACCGCAAGTAAATCCAGATCCAAATGAATATCCAAATCCACCACAACTAGGGAGATTAAACACGCTTCTAAGAATTAAACACCCATCAGATAGAGCTTAAGATGTTTTAATTGTAGGAGCACCTAGTGGAGGAATATGGAAATCAACGGATAATGGAGCAACATGGAGTGCAAAATTAGACAATGTTGCTGGCATTGGAGTTAGAGATATTAGTACAGCTCCAACAACAACTTTTGCTAATTATACAACCAAACCAATTTATGTTGCTACATGAGATAGTGATGGAAATAATATCAAATCGATTGGTGTTTTAAAATCAACGGATGGAGGAGAAACATTTGTATCTACAGGATTAACAAGTACTTTGTCAGCACAAACTGATCTGAGCGAATTAGTTGTTTTAGATGATAGTACATTTTCAATCGGAGAATCTATAAAAAAATCAAAAGATGGAGGTGCAAATTGGACGGATGCATATGATTCAGGCACAGGTTCTATAAACGGGAGATCTGCTGTAACGGGTACTAATATTATGATTACTGGCACTAAAGGAGTATATTTTTCTTCAAATTCAGGAACTAATTGGATTGCAGCAATTGCGCCTAATAGCGATAATAGAAGGGCAGTTACCGTAGGTTCTGATGGGAATTTTTATATTCAAAACATATCAGGGGAGATTAAAAGATATGATATTGGTGCAAATACATTTACAATTGTTGGCACTAAACCTGGTGGTTATGAGCCTCAAGGGGGTAACAATCAAACATTACTATTTAAAGATGGGATGTTTTTATCAGGAGCAGTCAATGGTAATACATCTATAGACAATGGGGCAACTTGGAATAATTCTTTAAATGGGTACTGGGGAAGCGTAGCAGATCCAGGAACCTATGTACATTCAGATCATCATGCTATGGGGACATTAGATGGCAATATGAATTTTGGAGTGCAAATGATGGGGGATTAAATTTTACAACTTTTAGCTCTATAAACGATGTTAAACCAACCACAGTTTACAAATCAAATGGTGTAATTGTATCTCAAATATATGACGTTGCTATTACTCCTAATTTATCTCAAGGAGATTATATGTTAGGATTACAAGACAATGATGGATTTAGTAAAGAACTGCATAACGGCACAAGACAATGGATTTCTGCTTCTGTAGGTGATGGAGTTACAGTGGCTATCAATTATAACAACCCTTCAATTAGATATTTAGGTGGATTTAATGGTAATTTTCATAAAACAGGAACTGGTTTTACTGGGAAATATAATGGTGAGACTAATGGAACAATTCCAGGGGCAGGGCAACTTTGGCCATTAGAAATTCATACAACAGATCTAACAATATTGTATGCGGGTGGTGATGATGTTTATAAAGTAACTGATCCAAATGCAGGAGCAAGTATAGCTACAGCTGTTGCAAATGCTGTAAAATTAAATGCTGGAGCAGGGCAAGTAGAAAAAATTACTACGCATGGAAATGGAATTGCTGTTGTTGGTAATGCGACTTCAAATTATTCTAAAGATGCAGGTGCAAATTGGCTAACATTAACAGAGCCAGGAGGAGGTTGGATTAATTCTGTTGATTTTGATCAAGCGAATACGGCAACGGTGTATGTTACTGTTTCTGGGTATTCAGATGGAAATAAAGTTTTTAAATCTACAGATAGTGGAGCAAGTTGGACAAACATTTCTACTGGTCTACCAAATATTGTAATGCATGAAGTTGTATTTAAGCAAAATGCTGGAACAGAAATTTTATTTCCAGCAACCGAGTTAGGTGTATATTATAAATATGGATCAGGAAATTGGGAAAAACTAGGAAATAATTTGCCTAATGTTATTGTAAGAGATATAGACATTAACTATACAGAAGATAAATTAGTTGCTGCCAGTTTTGGAAGAGGTTTATGGCATATTAACATTGCTGATAGTACTTTAGGGCTTGAGAGAACAGCATTTAATGTTTCTCTTTTTTCTGCATACCCTAGTCCAGTTTTAGATGGAAAGTTAAATTTTAAAGTAGATCAAGCCAATGCTAATTTTGAATATAAAATTTATAATGTTTTAGGTGGAATTGTAGCTGAAGGAAAGAAAGACACAAATTCTGGCACCATTAATGTATCTAAATTACATACAGGAATTTATATGTTAAAAGCATATAAAGATGGAATTGTTTTTCCAACTGTTAAGTTTTTAGTTTCAAATAAATAAATATGGATTTTAAGAAATATCTATTTCTAATTTTTACGATTGTATTGTTTAGCTGTAGTCAAAAAACACTCACAATTAACTCTTCAGTAAAAAGAATTGTTTACCCAGGAGTTGTTGGCCTTTCACCATCTGTTGAATATAAAATTAGTTTTGAAAGTTCAAGTGATTTTAAAATTGACGCTCTAAAATTAAATACTAACGAGATTAAAGAATTTTCACTTTATGATGAAAGCACAAGAAAATCTATCAGTAGTGCTAATTTGTTAAAAAGCGGAAAATATACGATAAGCTTTAAACTAGAAAATAGTAGAGATATTAAAAAGCCAGAAGAAGTTTTAGTGATTATTTTATCTAATAATAAAACAATCAAGAAAAAAGGTAAGATAAAAACAATTGAGCCATTACGACTTCGATAATATTATTGAGAATAAAAAAAGCCAAACAAATGTGTTTGGCTTTTTTTATACGTTTAAAAAATTAATTAAAACCAACCTTTCTTATTCGTTTGATACATGTAAACAAACTCTTCATCAGATTTTGTTAGATAGATAATTCCTTCAATTAGCGTAATAATCCCCATTGCCCAAGCAGCAATACCACAGGTAATAACCCCTAAAATAAAAGTACAAACTAATATGATAATTCCTTCTTGAGTATATCCTAAAATAAATTTATGAATTCCTAACGGACCAAGAATGATTGCTAAAATACCAGCAATAACTCTTTTACTGGATTCATTTGGAACAGAATTTCCGTTTTCATCTATAACTTGCACGTGTTTCTTTTTAATGATTAAAATATAAAACTACAAAAAAGAAGCGTCTTTTGGTTCCCAAAGCTCAATTTTATTTCCATCTAAATCTACAATCCATCCAAATTTTCCATAGTCATATTCTTCAATTTTATCAATAACAGTAACACCATCTTTTTTTAATTGCTCCAACAATTCAACTAAATTTTCAACTCTATAATTAAACATAAAGTCTTTTTTTGATGGCTCAAAATAAGTAGTGTCTTTTGCAAACGGACTCCATTGTGTAGAGCATTTATTTCCATGTTCATCTTTCCACCAAAACGTACAGCCCCAATCATCAGTATTAAAGCCTAAATGATTTTTGTACCAATCTTTTGTTTCTGAAGGATTTGCTGTTTTAAAAAACAATCCACCAATTCCGGTTACTTTTCCTTTTTTCATCTTGTAAAATTTGAGATGTTACAAGTTAGCAAAATTTTTGTTTTATTTTATCAACAATTGTCTGTGCTAGTTTTTGGTTGCTTTCTACAGTCCAACCTGCAACATGAGGAGATAAAATTACATTTTCAGACTGAATTAAATACTTGAATGCTTTTGGCATTTCAGTTGTAAATAAATTTTCAAAGGAGGCTTTTTCATACTCTAACACGTCCAATCCAGCACCTAAAATTTTACCTTTTTGTAAAGCTTCAACCAAATCTTTGGTAACAACAGATTTTCCTCTTGCCGTATTAAGAAGCCAAAACGGTTTTTTAAACTGATTGATAAACGTTGTGTTTATCATATTTGTGGTTAATGAAGTTTGAGGTGTATGCAAACTCAATACATCTGCGTTTTCTTGGATTTCTTCAAGCGATACTTGTTTGCAATTTTCATCATCAACATTCGATTGAATATCATAACACAAAACTTCAACATCAAAACCTTTGAGTTTTTTAGCAAACGATTTCCCCATATTCCCATAACCAATAATTCCAACCGTTTTTCCGTCTAATTCAATTCCGCGATTTTCTTCACGCAACCATTTTCCGTTTCTAATTTCATTATCGGCTTTATTTAATTTATTGAAAAGAGAAAGTAACATACCCAATGCGTGTTCTCCAACTGCATTTCTATTTCCTTCTGGAGCAGAAATTAAATGTACTCTTTTTTCGGTTGCATAGTCACAATCAATATTTTCCATTCCTGCACCAACTCTACCAATAAATTTTAGGCTTGTTGCTTTGTCTAAAAATTGTTTATCTATGGTAAAACGACTACGAATGACAATACCATCATAAGGATCAATTTTAGATTCAATTTCATCTTTTGAAGAAGTATAATCTTTGTCATTTGTAAAACCCAACTCATTGAGTTGATTCAATAATAACGGATGATTAGAATCTAAGTGAAGGATTTTCATAAGAAAAGATTGTTATTTTATAACTTACTGCCTTCGCAGGAATGACAATTACTCAATTTAATACTGCTCGCTTTCATTCGGAAAATCTTTGCTTTTTACATCTGCATTGTATTTTTTAAAAGCAGAAGTCATTTCTTCAAACATATCTAAATATCTACGTAAAAAACGCGGATTAAATTCATGGGTCATTCCCAACATATCATGCGTTACTAACACTTGTCCATCAACACCACCACCAGCACCAATTCCGATTACAGGAATTGAAATACTTTCAGCAACTTTCTGAGCTAACTTTGCAGGAACTTTTTCTAATACAATGGCAAAACAGCCGATTTTTTCTAACAACAAAGCATCTTCTAACAATTTATCTGCTTCTTCTTCTTCTTTTGCTCTAACGGTATAAGTCCCGAATTTATAAATAGATTGTGGTGTCAATCCTAAATGCCCCATTACTGGAATACCAGCATTTAAGATTCTTTTAATAGATTCTTTTATTTCTTTTCCACCTTCTAATTTCACTGCATGTCCACCAGACTCTTTCATAATTCTAATGGCAGAACGCAAGGCCTCTTTTGGATCTGATTGATAACTACCAAAAGGCAAATCAACCACCACCAAACTACGTTCAATTCCTCTTACCACTGAACTTGCATGATAAATCATTTGGTCTAAGGTAATGGGTAATGTGGTTTCATGACCAGCCATTACATTAGAGGCAGAATCACCAACTAAAATGACATCAATTCCTGCACCATCCACAATTTTTGCCATGGTAAAATCGTAGGCAGTTAACATTGATATTTTTTGACCATTAGCTTTCATATCTACTAATGATTTTGTAGTAACTCTCTTGTATTGTTTTTTTGCAACAGACATTTTTAATAGTTTTATCTTGTGTAAAAATACGTAAATATTCGTTTCAAGAACCCTTTTTTTCTCCTAGTTAATCTTCTGTTAATCTTTAAGAAAGAATTTTAAATCTTCATTTTTTTAAATAGATTTACGTAACTAATCATATTTTATCATGAAAAAAATCATAATCTTTTTGCTTTTAGTAACATTTACTTTTTCATTGAATGCACAAAAAAGAGGAGAAACAAAAGCCGCTAGAGTAGCAGTACAAAACTTTTTTAAGGGATTTCATAAAGGGGATGTTGCCTTGTTAAAAACGACAATCCATAAAGATTTATACTCACAAACCACTTTTATTAATGCTAAAGGTGAAAGTATTTTACGATCAGATGCAAAAGCATATGAAAGTTTGGTCGCTTTTGCAGAAAAAGTAAAGCCAACAGATAATTATTTTGAAAAAATTCTCTCTTATACCATTCATATTGATGGTAATTTAGCTTCTGTTTGGACACCCTATGAGTTTTATAACAACCAAAAATTTAGTCATTGTGGTGCCAATTCTTTTCAGCTTTTTAACAATAATGGCAATTGGGAAATTATCTATATAGTAGATACACGTAGAAAAAGCGATTGTAAAGCGCCTCAGAAATAGAGGTGAACAAAAACGTAGCTTTAGTTTTAAATTGAATATCTTTGATTTTCAGAGTTCAGAATGGCAGAAAATCCAACAAGACATACTTTAAATCCAAATACTTGGATTGATCTATACGCCGATTATTTATTTAATTATGCAGTTGTACGTGTAAATAATAATGATATGGCAAAAGATTTGGTGCAAGAAACTTTTTTTGCAGGATTAAAATCAGCCAAAAATTTTGAAGGAAAAGCAACTGAGAGAACTTGGTTGGTGGCAATACTGAAGCGTAAAATAATCGATTATTATCGTAAAATAAATTCTAAAAAAGGAAAAGCCGAAGTTAGGATGAATTTTTATGAAGATAGTGAAAATGATGGAAGTTGGATTGAAGAACGCGTTCCTCAAACTTGGGGTAATGATGCAGATAAGCTGATAGAAACCACAGAATTAAAATCGGCAATAGATCAATGTATTGATAATTTACCAGAAAAATATGCACTCGTTTTTAGAATGAAAACGATTCAAGAATTTGAAACAGAAGAAATCTGTAAGGAGTTAAATATAACTGCGTCAAATCTTTGGGTTATCATTCATAGAGCGAGAACGCAACTTAGAAAATGTATGGAAGACAACTGGTTTCATAGCTAATATAAAATGGCAAAATTTAGTATAACTTGTGATGAAGCAACAACCATTTGCGACAAAAGTCAATATGGAGAAGCAACATTTTTAGAAAAAATAAAACTAAACGTTCACTTTCTTTTATGCAAAATATGCGGGCTGTACTCGAAACAGAATGCTAAAATGACCAAAATTTATAAGATGAAAGTAACTGATTGTAAAAAAGAACACCATTGTTTATCAAAAGAAGAAAAAGAGCAGTTGAAAAAAGAACTTCAAGAATTAGAAGCATAGAAAGAATGCATTTTTTACCCGAAAAAATAGAGGACTATGTTGTAAAGCATACTCAAAATGAACCTCAAATCTTAAAAGAATTATCTAAAGAAACTTGGCAAAAAGTATTGAATCCAAGAATGTTAAGTGGTAATTTTCAAGGCAGAGTCTTGTCTATGCTTTCAAAATTAGTTCAACCTAAAAGCGTTTTAGAAATCGGAACCTATACTGGTTATTCTGCATTGTGTATTGCAGAAGGACTGCATCCAGAAGGGGTCATACACACCATAGATAAAAACGAAGAATTATATAGTTTACAAGAAAAATATTTCAAAAAATCAGGGTATCAGAATCAGATTCAACAATATGTTGGAAATGCATTAGACATTATTCCAACGATGAATTCAACCTTTGATTTGGTGTTTATAGATGCAGACAAATCGAATTATATCAATTACTTTCATTTGATTATGGAAAAGATGAATTCTGGCGGAATTATTTTATCCGACAATGTTTTGTGGAGTGGAAAAGTAATAGAAGAGCTTGACGAAAAAGATATGGATACTAAAGTATTGCTAGCATACAATACACTATTAAATTCTGATGAAAGATTAGAAACTGTTTTGTTACCGATACGAGACGGATTGACAATTAGTAGAGTAAAGTAGTTTCATTGCAAACTTAGTGAAGCAATCTTTTTATTAGAAAGAGATTACTTTGTCGAAAAACTCTTCGTAATGACGTTACATATTCCTTTTCACAGGACCCGTAATATCTTCTTTTACCTTATTGATTTCTTCAGCAACATCTTTTGCAATGCTTGTATCAATTCCTTGTTTTTCGGCAGTTTCGTTGATTTCTTTTTTGATATCGTTGGTAGCATCTTTCAATTGACGCATGCCTTTTCCAAGACCACGAGCAATTTCCGGAATTTTATCTGCACCAAACAACATCACTACGATCAGACCGATAACAATTATTTCTGGACCACCAATAAATAAAAAATGTGCATTCATACAGATGCAAAGTTAACCATTTCTATAATTAGATTCTAAAAATAAATTGTAATTTAGAATCGCTAACCAAACTATTTTAAAACGATGCTCAAAAAAGTATTCTTTAGCCTCTTGATACTAGCTTTTTTTGCCAATTGTAAAACGGCAAAAATCAACAGAACCATTTCTAAAAAAGTAAATACGCCTTTTTATAAAAATCAATTTACAGGCATTTATATTTATGATATAAAGGCTGACAAGGAAGTCTATAATTACAATGGAGACAAGTATTTTACTCCGGCAAGCAACACTAAACTTTTTACATTGTTTACAGGGCTAACTATGTTGCCAGATTCCATTCCTGCTTTTAAATTCGCTGTAAATAAAGATACTATTACCATTCAAGGTACTGGAGACCCAACATTTTTACACAATTATTTTAAAGATAGTACTGCTTTAAAAATGGTAAAAAAGTATACAAAAGCAAAAATCATTATCAATAACACCACAGACAAGCGTTATGGACCGGGGTGGGCCTGGGAAGATTATGATACCTATTTTAGTCCAGAAAGAAGTGCTTTTCCGATGTATGGAAATGTTGTTACGGTTCAAAACGAAGATTCTATTGTAGTGCAACCATCTTATTATCAACAAAAAATAAAAATCACAGAAGATTTTTACGGAAGAGATGAATACAAAAATAATTTCTATTTTAAAAAAGACAGAAAAGGTGAAACAGAGATACCTTTTTTGATAGATTCTACCGTTGTTGCAAAACTATGGAATGACATTGCTCCGAATAAAGTTTCTATCATTACATCCTCCGCTTTAAAACCATCAACTGTTGCGTATAGTGTTCCGTCTGACACTTTATACAGACGTATGATGGAAGTAAGCGACAACTTTTTAGCAGAACAAATTTTAATTTTGGCATCTTCTACCTTGTCAGACACATTAAGTTCTTCTAGAGTTAGAAAACATGTATTAGAAAATCAATTAAAAGACTTAAAACAACAGCCTCGCTGGGTAGATGGTTCTGGATTGAGCAGATATAATTTATTTTCTCCAGCGTCTTTGGTAGATGTGTTATCGAGAATGTACAAAATGATTCCGCAAGAACGTTTGTTCCGTTTATTTCCAGTGGGAGGAGAATTCGGAACGATAAAAAACTGGTATGCAGGGAAAGACAAACCCTATGTGTTTGCCAAAACCGGAACGGTTGGTAATAACCATAATGTTAGTGGTTATTTATTGACAAACTCGGGAAAAGTTTTGGTATTTAGTTTTATGAACAACCATTTTAAGAAAACGAATGATGAAGTAAGAACACAAATGCAAATCGCTTTTGAATGGTTGCGGGATAATTATTAACTATTTTTTAATTAACATCCGCTTAATCTCATTCAACTTCATCAAGGCTTCAATCGGAGTTAAGGTATCAATATTGGTTGATAAAATTTCTTCTTTGATGTTTTCTAATAAAGGATCATCTAGTTGAAAGAAGCTCAACTGCATTTCTTCGTGTTGTAAGGTTTTTAAAGTTTCCTTTACTTCTTTATTCGAATGATTTTTCTCTAGTTGCTGTAAAATTTTATTCGCTCTATGAATTACCTGTGTTGGCATTCCAGCCAATTTAGCAACATGAATTCCGAAACTATGATTAGAACCTCCAGCAACCAATTTACGTAAGAAAATAATGGTGTCTTTTAATTCTTTTACAGAAACATTAAAGTTTTTAACACGACTAAAAGTTTCGGTCATGTCATTTAATTCATGATAATGTGTTGCAAATAATGTTTTTGCTTGTGATGGATGTTCGTGTAAATATTCTGCAATTGCCCAGGCGATAGAAATTCCGTCATAGGTAGAAGTTCCACGTCCAATTTCATCTAACAACACCAAACTACGTTCAGAAATATTGTTAAGAATCGAAGCGGTTTCGTTCATCTCTACCATAAACGTAGATTCGCCCATCGAAATATTATCGCTTGCGCCAACACGTGTAAAAATTTTATCGACAACACCAATTCTGGCATTTTGTGCAGGAACATAACTTCCCATTTGTGCCAACAACACAATCAAAGCAGTTTGGCGTAAAATAGCCGATTTACCAGACATGTTTGGTCCGGTAATCATAATAATTTGCTGTTGATTTCTATTCAACACCACATCATTTGCAATATATTCTTCGCCAATTGGCAATTGTTTTTCAATCACTGGATGACGACCGTTTTTAATTTCTAAATCGGTGCTTTCATCTAAAACTGGACGTACATAATTATTGTCAATCGCGGTTTTTGCAAAAGACAACAAACAATCTAATTGTGCAATTCCGTTTGCATTTTGCTGTACAGGTTGTACAAAATTGATGATGTATTTAATCAGTTTAGAGAAAATTTCCTGCTCTAAAAGTTGAATTTTTTCTTCTGCTCCTAAAATTTTGGTTTCGTATTCTTTTAATTCCTCGGTAATATAACGCTCTGCATTTACCAAGGTTTGTTTGCGAATCCAATCTGAAGGAACTTTATCTTTATGGGTATTTCGAACTTCTATATAATATCCAAACACATTGTTGAACGCAATTTTTAAACTAGAAATTCCTGTTCGTTCGGTTTCACGAGCCAACATATTGTCTAAATATTCTTTTCCAGAAGTTGAAATGGCGCGTAAATCGTCTAACTCTTGTGAAACTCCTTTTGCAATAACATTTCCTTTATTGATGTTTACTGGCGCATCATCAAAAACCGTTTCAGAAATTTTTGAAATCAAAACAGAACAATCATTCAATTGCTTTCCGATTTGTTTTACAGACACATTACTGCTTTTTTCTGTAGCTTCTTTAATCGGAATAATTGCTTGTAAAGAATCCTTCAACAAGACAACTTCTCTTGGTGAAGCTTTTCCTGTTGCCACTTTAGAAATTAAACGTTCAATGTCAGAAATTTGCTTGATCTGATAGGTAACGGTTTTAAAGAAATCATCTGAATTGATCAAATAATTAACGGTTTCATGCCGTTGCTTAATTTCCTCAATATTCTTTAAAGGCAATGCCAACCAACGTTTTAACAAACGGCCACCCATGGGTGAAATGGTTGCATCAATAACATCTAACAACGTAACAGAATTTACAGATGTTCCATGATACAATTCTAAATTACGGACAGTAAATCTGTCCATCCAAACATAATGATCTTCAGCAATTCTTGAAATATTTTGAATGTGCGATAATTGTTTGTGTTGTGTTTCCGATAAATAAAACAATACAGCACCTGCAGCTACAATTCCGCTAGATAATTCTTGAATTCCAAAACCTTTTAAACTTTTTACATTATAATGATTTTGCAGAGTTTCTTGTGCATACTCAGATTGAAAAACCCAATCATCTAAATAAAATGTATAAAAACGATTTTCAAACAACTCAAAAAATTGTTGTTTGTGTCTTTTTTCAACTAAGACTTCACTCGGATTGAAATTTTGTAATAATTTATCGATGTATTCGGCATTTCCTTGCGCTACTATATACTCGCCAGTAGAAACATCTAAAAATGAAATTCCGAGTTGTTTTTTATCAAAATGAACTGCAGCTAAAAAGTTGTTGGTTTTAGACTGTAAGACTTCATCATTCAAAGCAACACCAGGTGTAACCAATTCTGTAACACCACGTTTTACGATGGTTTTTGTCATTTTCGGGTCCTCTAATTGATCACAAATAGCCACACGCATTCCGGCTTTTACCAATTTTGGTAAATAGGTGTTTAATGAATGATGCGGAAAACCGGCCAATGCAGTTTCAGTTTCACTTCCAGCGCCACGTTTGGTTAAAATAATTCCCAAAACATGCGCGGCTTTTTTTGCATCTTCACCAAAGGTTTCGTAAAAATCTCCCACTCTAAACAACAACATGGCATCAGGATATTTTACCTTAATGGCATTATATTGTTTCATTAACGGAGTAACCTTTTTTGTGGTTGCTTTTGCCAAGTCTTTCGGAATTTTTAAATTAGTTTTGCGAAGATAATTATTCGTATATAAAGATAGAACTTTTTATGAGAAAACTAAAAAATAACGAGTTAGGACGAATCTCTGTGGATGAGTTTAAAGATGTTTCTAAGACCCCTTTAATTGTTGTGCTTGATAATATTAGAAGTTTAAACAATGTAGGTTCTGTTTTTAGAACGAGTGATGCGTTTTTAATTGAAAAAATTTATCTCTGCGGTATTACGGCAATCCCACCAAACAAAGAAATTCATAAAACAGCTTTAGGCGCAACAGAATCTGTTGAGTGGGAATATGTAAAAGACACTTTAGAATTAGTTGTAAGATTAAAAAAAGAAAATGTAAAAGTATTATCCATTGAACAGGCTGAAAACAGCACCATCCTAAACGAATTTATTCCAGAAAAAAATCAAAAATATGCTATAGTATTGGGAAATGAAGTAAAAGGCGTTCAACAAGAAGTGGTTTCTGCTTCAGATTTGTGTATTGAAATTCCACAATTAGGCACCAAACACTCTTTGAACATATCTGTAAGTTGTGGTATTGTATTATGGGATTTATTTAATAAGCTAAAATAAATTGCTCTTAAATACCAATAATTAGCTTTGCAATCCAAAAATAAATTAGAATTCCAAAAATATCATTACTTGTTGTAATAAAGGGTCCTGTTGCAATGGCAGGATCGATACCACGTTTATTTAGAAATAACGGGATAAATGTACCAATTAACCCAGCAACGATAATTACAACAATTAGAGAAACCGAAATAGCAAAACCTTTTTGAAGCTCTCCGCTATATAGCCAAATAAATAAAAATAAAAAGAGGGCTAAAATTAATCCGTTTAATGCAGCAAGCAGCATTTCTTTAATCAATCTACTATTGATACTTCCTTTTACATCATCGTTTGCCAAACCTTGAACAATAATTGCAGAAGATTGTACTCCAACATTTCCTGCCATCGCGGCAATCAGAGGTGTAAAAAAGAATAGAATAGCATCTTCGCTAAATAAATCTTGAAAACCTTCCATAATTAAGAAAGCTCCAATACCACCTATAAGACCTAAAAACAACCAAGGGATACGTGCTCTTGTTAAATGAAAAATACTATCATCAGAATCTACATCCTGTGTTAAACCAGCAGCCATTTGGTAATCTTTATCAGCTTCTTCTTTTAAGACGTCAACAATATCGTCAATGGTAATCCTACCTAATAAAACCTCATTATCATCTACAACAGGTATTGCTTCTAAATCATATTTAGCCATAATTCTAGCAACTTCTTCATCATCTTCATTTACGTTTACTGCATCGACTTTTGGTTTTGAAATATCTGCAATTTTTTGGTCAGACTTTGCAATAATTAAATCTTTTAAAGAAAGCCTACCCACTAATTTATCTTCTTTATCTACAACGTAGATAGAGTGTACCCTTGTAACTTCTTTTGCTTGCCCCCTTATTCTGCGCATACAACCTGCAACCGTCCAGGTTTCATAAACTTTTACCAATTCTTTTGCCATTAATGAACCAGCAGTATTGTCTTCGTAAGACAGTAATTCTTTAATGTCTGCAGCTAACTCATCATCGTTTAAAGCTTTAATTACGTGTTTTTGACGCTCTTCTGAAAGTTCACCGATAATATCTGCAGCATCATCAGAATCCATTTCACCAACTTCATCTGCAATTTCTTTAGCAGATAAGTTTTCAAGTATTTTTTCACGAGTATCTTCATCTAATTCAGTTAGAATTTCAGATGTTTTTTCGCTATCTAAAAGTTTGATAATATAAATAGCTTCATCAAAAGTTACCTCGTCTAATACTTCTGCAATATCAGCATAATGAATTTCTGAAAATATTTTTTTAATTTCAGAATCATTTTTTTCGTAAATAAAACCGACTAAGTTTTCTAAAAAATAAGGAGTAATTTCAAATGCCATTTTTTGCGATTTTTGCAGTCAATTTAATGAATTCTTGAACAGTTAATTGTTCAGGACGTTTAGCAAATATAGGGTCTTCTTTTAAGGTATCCGAAAGATTGAAGGATTTTAAACTACCACGCAACATTTTTCTTCGTTGATTGAAACTCGTTTTTACAACTCTAAAAAATAATTTTTCATCAACAGGAAGCGTATAGTTTTCTTTCCTGACCAACCTAATTACACCAGAATCTACTTTTGGAGGAGGATTAAAAACAGTTGGCGGAACCGTAAATAAATACTCAACATCATAAAAAGCTTGTGTTAAAACAGAAAGTATTCCGTAAACCTTACTGCCTTCTTTTTCTGCTATTCGCATAGCAACTTCTTTTTGAAACATACCCGAAAATTCTGGTACAAATTCTCTATTTTCTAGCGCTTTAAAAACGATTTGTGTAGAAATATTATAAGGGAAATTACCAATAATTGCTACTTGTTCTTTATTAAAAAGCTGTGTTATTTGTTGTTTTAAAAAATCACCTTCTATGATTTTAAATTTTTCTGAAGTTGTGTTTAAGTTTAGGTGCTCTAAAGGAAATGTTTCTTTTAAATAGGTTACAGATTCAGTATCGAGCTCCATGACAGTTACTACTGCTTTTTTTTCTAAGAGATATTTTGTTAAAACCCCCATTCCAGGACCAATTTCTAACACATTGTTGTATCCTTTTTCGGTTAAAGAATCTGCAATTTTCTTAGCGATTGTTTCATCGGTTAAAAAGTGTTGTCCTAAATGTTTTTTGGCTTTAACGCTCATGTTAATTTTTTACTTCGTTAGAGAAAAACTCGTTTACAATTTTTAATTCTGTTCTAAAAGCCAACATTTTATCAGCAAACTTTTGCATTCCGCCAATACGCAATCTATCGGCATCTTCTTTGTAATAATTGTCTAAATCTTCGCGAGTTTTTGCACTGTATTGTACAGAATATGTAATTCCGCCCATATCTTCTTCAACCAAAACCTGCGTTAATTTTGCTGAGGTAAATTTTCCGGTGGCTAAAACTTCTGGAATGTGGTTATGAATCCATTCTAACCATTCTTCATGAATACTTTCGTCTATGCTTAAAGTTACGTTGTAAATGTACATTTGTATGGTGGTTAATTAACAATATCTCCTCTGAGTTTTCTGTATTTTTTTCTAGCGTCAACTAAATAAATACTCGACGGATGCTCAAAAATAATCTTTTGATAGTATTCAGAAGCTTTTTTGGTATTAATTAATTGATTTAGATAAATTTCTGCAATTTGATAGATAGAATCATCAACAAAAATTCCGTCTTTATCTAATGCAATAATTTGAGTATAGTTGTTGATTGCTTTTTGAAATTGTTTTGTTTTTGAAAATAAATCTGCCTGTTTAAACAATGCTTCATCTTCAATTTTCTGCCCTTTATAATCTCTAATTACCCTTTGTAAGGTGTCTATAGCTTGTGTGTTTTTATTTTGAAAGGCTAATAAATCTGCCTTAGCATATAACTGTAAACCAATATCTAGCGAATCTTTGGGTTGATTGTCTGAAATGATTAAAAACAAATCCAATGCATCGTTTGCAATTAGTTGTGTAGTTGATGCTTTTAACACTTTCAATTGGGCAAATGCCCATTTAAAATCGTTTTTAAAATATGAAGTTTGCGCAACTTTAAATCGAGCTTGTTGAGCCAACGGATGATTTTTAATGCTTGTTTGTACTTGAGAAAAGTAAATCAATGCTTTGTTGTAATTTCCAATAAACACATGAACATCGCCCAATTTTAATTTAATTTCTGCTTTTTCAAATTTTGATTTAGCAATATCCATTGCATGTGTTAACACAGTAATTGCTTGCTCGGGTTTGTTTTTTTTATAGGTTAAAAACTCTGCATATGCTAACTGAATTTTTAATGTCGCAGAATTTTTGCCATAACGAGTAAAAATAGCATCAAAAAGCGATTCAATATTTTCTTGATTTGTTGCAATTGCAATTTTTACTGTATATAAATTCGCAATTAAAATTTGATCTATAAACGGACTTTTTTCTAAAATAAAATCAAAACATTTTTTAGCGGTATCAAATGCGTTGTTGTTGAAAGAATTGTACCCTAAATCTATAATGTTTACAATATATTCTGGATTTCTGTTGTACAATGCTTTTTCTTGAATGAAAGCTTTTTCATATTCCTTTTGTTGTATAAAAAGCCAACTTAATAATTGATTCCAAACATTTTTAGGGTTGCTAACCGATTTTTTAATCAGTGCTTTTTTAAACAGGATATTGTTGTTGTTTACTGGGTCGTCTGTAATATACCTGCTAGTAAAACGTTGTACGGTATTTAAATAATCTTCATTTTTATCAATTAAATCGATATAAGAGGTAAACATCTTTTCAAATGCTCCTTTTTCACCATAAATCTGAGCAATTTGAAATTGATAATTTGCATTCGGATTGTAGCGCATTGTTTCTTGATACGCTAAAATTGCATAATCTAACAAAGCATTATCATTAAATAATCGACCAATAAACCCACCCATTCCGTTATTTGTTTTTATAGAATTTATGGCTTTATCATAATATATTTTTGCGGTTTCTTTTTGTTGTTGTTTTTCGTAATTATAACCCAACTCAACATTTAAATAAGAATGTTTTGGGTTTGTAATTAAACGTTGCTTTAATAACTTTTCAACCGTTTCAAATTGCGATGTTTCTTGGTAAGAACTAACTAGTCTTTTTAAATAGGTAGTGTTGTAAGGGTTTTTAGCATAAAGAACTTTAAAGATTTGTATCGCTTTTTCATAGGCGCCATCTCTATAATATCTTTCTGCCAACATGTAGTCGTTTTGCCCATAACTTAACGAGCTAATGAAGATAAAAAATAGAATAATGGCTTTTTTCATGGTATTCAAAGATAAGAACAAGAACGTTAAATTTTTATTAAATCAAATGATTTCTGTAAAGGCATTGTAACATTTTGGCACAAAACTTGTCTATTAGATATAAGAACTAACAAAAATTAAAATTATGAGCGATTTAACTAAACAATACGAACAAGCAAAAAACAACTCTAAAGTGTTTATGCAAAACGGACAAATAGGTGCGTATTTAAATGCATTATTAGAAATGAATAAATATAAAAGATTAATGGTTGCAGTTGTTGCAAACTAAAAAGTAAGTTTTAAGAGGCCTCAAAACTTACTTGAATATTCTTTATATTGATTGTCGTTTTTAATCAATCATATCAAAACCACAATAAGGCACTAAAGCATCCGGAATTTTGATTCCATTTTCGGTTTGATAGTTTTCTAAAATACCCGCCAAAACCCTAGGTAATGCAAGAGAACTCCCGTTTAATGTATGTGCTAACTGACTTTTCCCTTCTTTATTTTTAAAACGCAGCTTTAATCTATTTGCTTGATAGGTTTCAAAATTTGAAGCTGAACTAATTTCCAACCATCTATCTTGTGCTGTAGAAAACACTTCAAAGTCGAATGTTAATGCAGAAGTAAACCCCGTATCACCTCCACATAAACGTAAAATTCTATAAGGCAATTTTAAGTCTCTTAATATATTTTTGATATGCTCTACCATTTCATTTAAAGCCTGGTATGAATTATCTGGATGTTCTATTCGTACAATTTCTACTTTATCAAATTGATGTAATCTGTTTAAGCCTCGAACATGTGCACCATAACTTCCTGCTTCTCTTCTAAAACAAGGTGTGTACCCGGTACAAGTAATTGGAAAATCGCTTTCAGAAATTAAGTTTCCTCTAAACATATTGGTTATTGGAACTTCTGCAGTTGGAATTAAATATAAATCATCTATTGCTGCATGATACATTTGCCCTTCTTTATCTGGCAATTGGCCAGTTGCAGTTGCAGATTCTGTATTTACCAAATGCGGAACCTGGTACTCTTTATAGCCTGCTTCAATATTTTTATCTAAAAAATAATTAATTAAAGCACGTTGTAATCTGGCCCCTTTTCCTTTATAAACAGGAAATCCTGCGCCCGTAATTTTGGTCCCTAATTCAAAATCTATAATGTCATATTTTTTTGCTAACTCCCAATGTGGTAGTGCATTTTCTCCTAAATCTGGAATTGTACCTTCAGAAAAAACTATTTCGTTATCTTCTTCAGATTTTCCAGCTTTTACAGATGCATGAGGCACATTCGGAATTTGATATAACAATTCTTGCAAGTTGTTTGAAAAAGCATTCAATTGCTCAGTTAATGTCTTAGACTGCTCTTTAAGTTGTGTGGTTTTTTCCTTTAATAAGGTTGCTTTTTGAGCTTGTCCTGATTTAAAAAGTTCCCCAATTTCTTTCGAAATGGTATTAGATTCTGCTAAAATAGTGTCTAAAGAAGTTTGTGTATTTCTTCGATTTTCATCAGTAGCTAATACCTCAGAAATTATACTTTCTGCATTTGTAAAATTCCGTTTTGCTAAACCTTCTAAAACAGCTTGTTTGTTGTCTCTAATAAACTGAACCTGTAACATCTTTAAATTTTTTAAGAGTGACAAAGATACAGGAAGTACAACAATTTACCAATGCCTTTTAGAGATAGTTTTCGATGTAGTTTAGTGCAATTTTTTTGTCTTCTTTTAGTTGCAAGATTAACTTTTCTACTGAGTCAAATTTTTCTTCATCTCTTAAGAAAAATAAAATTTCTACAGTTAAACTTTTGGTATAAAGATTTTCTTTAAAATCAAAAAAATGAACTTCTATAGTTTGGCGCTTTCCTTCAATAGTTGGTCTAAAACCAATATTCATCATGCCAAAAATAGTTTTTGTGGCAATAATTGATTTTACTACATAAACACCTGTTTTTGGAATTAACTTATATGTTTCTTTAATGCTTAAATTTGCAGTTGGAAAACCAATTTTACCTCCTAGTTGTTTGCCATTTATTACCGTTCCGCTTAACATAAAATTATAACCCAAATATTTATTAGCCGTTTTTATATTTTTTTCTGATAATGCTTTTCTGATTTTTGTTGAACTTACAGCAACATCATTAATGTCTTGTGCAGGAATTTCTTCAACAGTAAAATTATATAAATGACTATATTCTGTAAGTTGTTCTAAGTTACCTTCTCTATTTTTTCCAAAATGATGATCGTAACCAATAATTAATTTTGAAGTGTTTAATTGATTTACTAAAATTTTTCTTACAAAATCTAAGGCTGTTAATCTTGAAAAGGCAATGCTAAATGGATGAATAATTAAGAAATCCAGTCCGGTTTTCGATAACAAATGAGCTCTTTCATCAATTGTGTTAATTAATTCTATTGATGCATCTTTTTGTAAAACCATTCTAGGATGGGGGAAAAACGTTAGCAAAACAGATTTTTTACCTAGCTTTTTTGCCGTTTTTACTACTTGCTCTATTATTTTTTGATGACCAATATGAACTCCATCAAAAGTACCAATGGTTACAACCGTTTTTTCTGAATGATGATAATTAGAAAGAGAATGGATTATTTCCAATTGATATAAGATTTCTGCAAAGTTACGATTTGACTTTTTGTTTCAAAGGAAATTATCAAAGAAAACAACATTGTTAAGTTTTTAATCTCAAATAAAAAAACGGTAAATGTTTAAATTTTGAGATACTTCTTTAACTAATTCAAAAAAAATTGTACTTTGCACAATAGATAACAAATATTTTACATTATGAAAAAACTATTACTTGTTGCATTTGCAATGTTTACTAGCGTAATTATGTTCGCTCAGACTACCGTCTCAGGAACAGTAATAGACGCTTCTGGCGAACCTTTACCGGGTGCCAACATTAAAGTTGAAAGAAAATCAGTAGGTACAAGTACAGATTTTGATGGGAAATTTACAATAAAAGTTACGGATACTCCGCCTTTTAATATTGAAATTTCTATGTTGGGTTATAAAACTCAAAAAGTAGCAATCACAAAAAACAATCAAGATATTTCAGTTACTTTAGTTGAAAACGCAACTTCTTTAGACGAAGTGGTTGTTTCTGCATCTAGAACACCAGAACGTATAATGGAATCTCCAGTAACTGTAGAAAGAATGGATATTAGAGAAATCAGAAATACATCATCTCCTTCTTTTTATGACGGTTTAGAAAACCTTAAAGGGGTAGATATTAACTCGAATAGTTTAACGTTTAAGTCAGTTAATACTCGTGGATTCGCAACTTTTGCAAATGAACGTTTTATGCAGTTGGTAGACGGAATGGACAATTCTTCTCCAGCATTAAACTTTGCGATTGGTAACTTATTAGGAATGTCTGAACTTGACGTAAAGACTGTAGAGTTACTGCCAGGTGCATCATCTGCACTGTATGGGGCAAATGCGTTTAACGGTATTATGTTTATGACAAGTAAATCGCCTTTCGATAGCCAAGGAATTAGCTATGTTATGAAAACAGGGATGACAACTCAAGATGCTGCCGGAACTAACGAGTATGTAGATACAAGTATAAGAATGGCATATGCTTTTTCAGATTATTTTGCTGCAAAAGCAACATTGTCTTACTTAAAAGGGACAGAATGGTTTGCTGTAGATTATAGAGATGAAACAAATCCTGCTTCTACAAGTCATACTGGAAACCCAAATTATAACGGATTAAATGTATATGGAGATGAAGTTTCTGCGAACATCAAAGGTGTTGCAGGAAAAATTCCAGGGTTCCCTGCTGCATTAGCGGCATTAGTGCCAAATGTAAATGTAAGTAGAACAGGGTATACAGATAATGATTTAATGGACAATAACGCAAAAAGTGTAAAATTAGGATTGTCTTTAAACTATAGACCTTTTGGAAATGATCGTTTGGAAGTAATTTGGAATTCTAAATACGGAACAGGAAACACCATTTATCAAGGACAAAACAGATATAATATTAAAAACTTCTATTTATCACAACATAAATTAGAATTCCGTGGGAAAAACTTTTTCGTTAGAGGTTATGTAACACAAGAAGACGCAGGAGATTCATTTGATACTCGTTTTGCAGCGATTAATATTAACAGATCTTGGAAATCAGATTCTCAATGGTTTGGTCAATATACAGGAGCTTACGCACAAGCGTTTGCAGGATTAATTCCGGGTGTACCAGCGGGTAACTCTGCTGCAGCACATGCAACTGGTAGAGCCGTTGCAGATACTGGGCGTTTAGTACCTGGATCTGCAGGGTTTAACGCAGCAAAAGCGGTTATAACAAATGATCCAAATTTAACTACGGGTTCAAAATTTGTAGATAATACCAAACTATATCATGCAGATGCTAACTTAAACCTAAGAGATTATATCGATTTTGCAGACGTTCAAGTAGGAGGTTCATTTAGAAAATATTCTTTAAATTCTTATGGAACTATCTTTACAGATTACGATGGTGCAATCAACTATAACGAATATGGTGCATATGTTCAGATTCAAGATAAATTCATGGATGATCGTTTAAAAGTTACTGCTTCTGGAAGATATGATAAAGCACAAAACTTTAAAGGAAATGTTTCTCCAAGACTATCATTATCATATGCAGCAGGAGAAGACAAAAACCACAATTTTAGAGCATCGATACAAACTGGATTTAGAAACCCAACAACTCAAGATCAATATATTGGTTTAGATGCTGGAGCAGGAATCTTAGTTGGTACGGCACCAGATAATATCAGTAGATATAAATCATCTCCTTATGCATTAGGAATTAACCCAGCGTTAGCAGGGTATATTAACGCGGTTACTGGAGGTACAAGTGCTATTGGAACGACTAAAGTTTTAACAGGAACTTCTGCATATAATAATTCTTGGACAGCAAGTTCTGTACAAGCTTTTGTTGCAGGCGGAGGTACAAACCCAGGTCTTTTAAAGAAATCTAATATAGAGTTTGTAAAACCAGAACATGTAACTGCTTTTGAAGTTGGTTATAGAGGAATCATTGAAGGATTTACCATAGATTTAAATGCATATTACAATCAATACAAAGACTTTATTGCAAGTGAAAATGTTGTTGCACCACTATATGGTAGTGTTGCTTTGAATGATGCTGTTGATATTGGTCCAGCTGTTGGTTCTCCAATTCCAGTTCCTACACCACTAGCATTAATTGCTTTGCAAAGTGGAGATTATAAAGGGGTAGCTTTTGATTCAAATTCTGATGCAGATATAACTTCTTCAGGTGCAGGTGTTAGTATAGCTACTAAAATTTTCAACGATTTTGATATCAGTTTTAATTATGCATATGCTAATTTTAGTTCTAAAGGAGCAAGCAATCCAGATTTTGAAGCAGGGTTCAATACACCAGAGCATAAATTTAAAATGCAATTTGGTAAATCTGATTTATTTAAAAATTTAGGTTTTAATGTGAATTTTAGATGGCAAGATGCTTTCTTATGGGAGTCTGCTTTCTATGATGGAATGGTAGATGCAAGATCAGTAATTGATGCTCAAGTAAATTATAGAATGCCAAAATGGAAATCTACGTTAAAAGTAGGTGGAGCCAACTTAGGTGGTAAAGAGTATTTTAGTGCACCAGGAGTTGGAGCAATTGGTTCTCAATACTATGTATCTTGGACAATCAATCCATAATACTATACTATAAAATAGAAAAGCCTTTTGAGAAATCAAAAGGCTTTTTTATTTCCGAACTTATATATAAATCACAAAAAAAACCTCTTAGAACTCTAAGAGGTTTTTTTATCTATAAAATGTTTATTTATCCTTTTAAACTTGCGCTTAAATATTCTCTATTCATACGAGCAATGTTTTCTAAAGAAATTCCTTTCGGGCATTCAACTTCACATGCTCCAGTATTTGTACAGTTCCCAAAACCTTCGGCATCCATTTGAGCAACCATGTTTAAAACACGATCTGCTGCCTCAACCTGACCTTGGGGTAATAATGCGTATTGAGAAACTTTTGCTCCAACAAATAACATGGCAGAAGAGTTTTTACAAGTTGCTACACAAGCACCACAACCAATACAAGCTGCTGCATCCATCGCTTCATCGGCAGCGTGTTTGGAAATTGGAATTGCATTAGCATCTTGTGTATTACCAGAAGTGTTTACAGAAATAAATCCACCAGCTTGTTGTATACGTTCAAAAGAACTTCTATCAACAACCAAGTCTTTTATCACTGGAAATGCTTTAGCTCTAAAAGGCTCAATAGTAATGGTGTCTCCGTCTTTAAACATACGCATGTGTAATTGACAAGTTGTAACTCCTCTATCAGGTCCATGAGCTTCTCCGTTAATGTACATTGAGCACATACCACAAATTCCCTCTCTACAATCATGATCAAAAGCTACAGGCTCTTCACCAGTATTTACCAATTGCTCATTTAGAACGTCCATCATTTCTAAAAAAGACATGTGTTCTGAAATATCAGTCACTTTGTAATCAACCATTTGACCCTTACTTTTTGAGTCTTTTTGTCTCCAAATTTTAAGTGTTAAATTCATAATGTCTTCATTATTTGTATGAACGTTGTTTTAGTTCAATATCATTAAATTTTAATTCTTCTTTGTGTAAAACTGCATTAGCAGGTTCCCCTTTGTATTCCCAAGCAGCAACGTATGCATAATTTTTGTCATCACGTTTTGCTTCTCCTTTTTGAGGTCCAGACTCTTCTGCAGATTCTTCTCTAAAGTGACCCCCACAAGATTCATTTCTGTTTAAAGCATCTTTAGCAAACAATTCTCCTAATTCTAAAAAATCAGCAACTCTTCCAGCTTTTGCTAATTCTTCATTAAATTCTTTGTCTCCTCCAGGTACAGAAACCTCTTTCCAGAATTCAGCTCTTAATTCAGCAATCTCTTTAATCGCTTCTTCTAAGTTTTTAGCATTTCTAGACATACCACATTTATTCCACATGATATTTCCTAGTTTTTTATGAAAATAATCTACAGATTTCGTTCCTTTATTATTGATAAAGAAATTAATACGATCTGAAACTTCTTTTTCAGCAGCTTCAAACTCTGGTAAATCAGTTGAAATTTTACCAGTTCTAATATCGTTTGCTAAATAATCTCCAATGGTATAAGGTAGTACAAAATACCCATCAGCCAAACCTTGCATTAATGCAGAAGCGCCTAATCTATTTGCTCCATGATCTGAGAAATTTGCTTCACCAATACAATAACAACCAGGAATCGTTGTCATTAAATTATAATCAACCCAAACACCGCCCATGGTATAATGTACCGCAGGATAAATCATCATCGGTGTTTTGTAAGGATTTTCATCTACAATTTTCTCATACATTTGGAATAAGTTCCCGTATTTTTCCTCTACTATTTTTTGTCCTAATTCGTAAATTTTAGCATCCGAAGGATTTGATATATTATGAATCTTCGCTTGCTCTATTCCATATCTCGTAATTGCTGATGCAAAATCTAAATATACAGCCTCTCCTGTTGCATTTACACCATAGCCAGCATCACAACGTTCTTTTGCTGCCCTTGAGGCAACATCACGTGGTACTAAGTTACCAAATGCAGGATAGCGTCTTTCTAAATAATAATCTCTTTCGTCTTCAGACAAATCTGTAGGTTTTTTTCTACCTTCTCTAATGGCTTTTACATCCTCTAAATTCTTTGGAACCCAAATTCTACCATCGTTTCTTAAAGATTCTGACATCAATGTTAATTTTGATTGATAATCTCCAGAACGCGGAATACAAGTTGGGTGAATTTGTGTATAACAAGGATTTGCAAAATAAGCTCCTTTTTTATGAATTTTCCATGCTGCTGTTGCATTAGAACCCATCGCATTTGTAGATAAGAAATATATATTTCCATATCCTCCAGAAGCAATTACAACTGCATGCGCAGAATGTCTTTCAATCTCTCCTGTTACTAAATCTCTTGCAATAATTCCTCTTGCTTTTCCATCAACAATTACTACATCTAACATTTCGTGACGATTGAACATTTCAATTTTTCCACGAGCAATTTGTCTATTCATTGCAGAATAGGCTCCTAATAATAATTGCTGACCCGTTTGTCCTTTGGCATAAAAAGTTCTAGAAACTAAAACACCACCAAAAGAACGGTTGTCTAATAAGCCACCATAATCACGAGCAAAAGGAACTCCTTGGGCAACACATTGATCAATAATGTTTGCAGAAACTTCAGCCAAACGATATACGTTTGCTTCTCTAGATCGATAATCTCCTCCTTTTACAGTATCATAAAACAATCTGTAGTTAGAGTCTCCATCTCCTTGATAATTTTTTGCAGCATTGATTCCTCCTTGTGCAGCAATTGAGTGTGCTCTACGAGGAGAATCTTGATATGCAAATGCTTTTACATTGTATCCTAATTCTGCTAAACTTGCAGAAGCAGAACCTCCAGCTAAACCCGTACCAACCACAATAACGTCAATATGACGTTTGTTGGCAGGATTGACTAAGTTTATTTTATCTTTATACGTTGTCCATTTATCTTTAATTGGACCTTCTGGTACTTTTGAATCTAAAGCCATAGTTTTTTAAGATTAATGGTTAAAGTGATGAAATAATGCAATAACGATAAATCCTAACGGGATTAAGATTGCATATAATTTACCAAAAGTTTTCAACCCTTTAGTATATTTATTATTTGCTCCAACTGATTGGAAAGCCGAATCGAATCCGTGTAATAGATGTAAAGCTAAAAATACAAAGGCTACAATATAGGCTCCAACTCTTGCTGGGTTTACAAATTTTTCTTGTAGCTCATGAAAATAGCGCAATTGCCCATCGTGCATTCCAGACCAATCTCCTTGGATAAATTTGGTATTGATTTCTGGAAACCAAAAATCAATAAAATGTAAAACAATAAAAGCTAAAATAGCCATACCCGTCCAAATCATATTTCTACTCATCCAAGTAGAGTTTGCAGCACCATTATTTTTTGCATATTTAATGGCTCTGGCGTTGTTGTTTTTGATTTCTAAAACAAATCCCATTACAAAATGAAAAACAACTCCAAAAATTAAAACAGGTTGTAGTGCATATTGAATTAATGCATTTGTTCCCATAAAGTGAGACAACTTATTAAAAGTTGCACCATTATTAGGGAATATTGATGTTACGTTTATTACAAAATGTTGCAATAAGAAAAACATAAGAAAGAAAGCCGAAAGCGCCATGGCAAACTTTCTAGCGATCGAAGAATTTAAGATTCCGCTCATTTTTTGTTAGTTAAGAATTGGTACAAATTTACGCTTATTGATATGTTTAAGCAAACAACTTTTTTGTTTTCTGTGGTATTTAGAACTTGTTTAAATAATTGTTGTTAGAATTTACTAAACATTTCTCATTTTTCCATTTTCCTTTAAGGGATTTTTTAGGGATGATTGTATCATCACAACTTAAATAGTTTTTCTTTTGATCTTTTTTTATAACCCTATAATCACCCGCTAAAATGCCATTTACTATTCTATAAATTAGCCCATTTTTTGGATACGTAATACCTTTTTCTGTATAAGTAACACCAATAGAGTTATTAAATAAATCCATTTCTGATGAAATTTTATCAGGAATCTCTCCGTTTTTTAATTGCTGCTTCTTGTATTGCTGATAATTGCTTTTTTCGTGTGCTTTGCTCAATTTAAGTGCAGCATTTTTTCCAATTTCTTGATGCAAACGAGCCATCCAATAGGCATGCCGAAAAGCATCAACTTGTCCACCATTTTTATCACCATCTAACAAAGGTGTTTTTGCTACTGAGTCTGCAACTCGTTGTGCTTCTTTAGAAACTTCAAAAGCCTTTTTTGCTTTAAAAACATGAAACACAACCCACGTTTTTTCAGCGCACGATAATTTTTTAAATGCTTGCCAATTAGATTGAGAGAAAATTTGAAGACTAGATAAAAGACAATAAAAAATCAGCACTCTTTTCATAAGATAAAAGTACTGATTTCTATAACTAGTTACCAAGAAGGATAACGGTTTATTTTACTTCTAGTGTTTGTTCTTCTGTACCCACTTTTATTGTATATTTTCCTTTAGGTAAATAATAAACACCATTTTGTGCTGCTTTTAATTCACCTTTTTTTGTTGCTTTTTCATAATCTCTTTTTCCGCTTTTAGAGAATGAAACATCATATTTAATAGTATTAAAACCTTTGTCTAAACTCACAGCAAAATAATTGACCAAAACTTTTCCAGCATACACAGAAACTGTGTTTTTTCTAGCTGAATTAGAATATACAGTAATAGCTACTTCTGGAGTTGTAGGTCTAGACCACTGACTTCTAGAACTTCCCCAACGAGATGAAGAACGAATAGCATCGATATCAAAGACATGAGTAGTTTTTGAGCTGTAAGCATCAAAGTTTTGCAATGTTGCAATGTTAGCTTTATAAATACTTCTACCGTGGGTTCCAACAACTAAATCGTTTTCTCTTTCTTGAATTACGAGGTCGTGTACTGCAACATTTGGAAATCCATTACTAAAAGGATGCCAAGAGCCTCCATTGTCAAATGTGGCATACAACCCATTATCAGTACCTACATACAATAGTTTTTCATTTTTTGGATCTTCTTTAATTACATTTACTGCAGAAGTAGGGATATTATTTCCAATATTTTCCCAGGTTTCTCCATAGTTTTCTGACATATAAACATAGCTAGTAAAATCATCTGATCTATATCCGTTTAAAGTCGCATACACTCTTTCTTTTTTAAATTTAGAGGCAATTACTCTACTTACCCACAATCCTTTAGGTAAATTTCCTGTGATGTTTTTCCATGAAACGCCACCATCTTTTGTAACATGAATCAATCCATCATCAGAACCGGTATAAATCAAACCAAATTGAAATGGGCTTTCAGAAATTGTTGCCAATGTACCGTAAGGAACATTTCCTTTTTTACCACCAGTGGTTAAATCTCCAGAAATTACTTCGAATGTAGCTCCTTGATCCATAGAACGCAATAATTTATTTGCACCCATGTATAAAATATCTTGATTGTGTGGAGACAATAAAATTGGAGTTTGCCAATTGTAACGATATGGAGAATCTCCTAATTCGTGTTTTGGATGAATAGAAATTCTTTTTCCAGTTTTTAAATTTACACGGAAATAATATCCAAATTGAGAACCAGAATATACGGTTTCATTATCTCTTGTGTCTACTTCAACTTGCATTCCGTCTCCGCCACCAATTCCTTTGTAAGGATAACTTCCTCTTCCTTCCCATCCTCTAGAAAAACGATAATTACTTGGTCCGTACCAAACGCCATTATCTTGTAAACCTCCATATACATTGTAAGGTTTTTTATTATCAACTGCAATGGCATAAAATTGACCAACGGCATGTGGATTGTTTTTTGACCAGTTTTTCCCATCGTCAAAAGTGATGTTGATTCCACCATCATTTCCATCTACAACGTGCCCTAATTTAGTTGGATTTATCCAAATTGCTTGATGATCTGAGTGCATATTTGCAGCGCCAATATTTTGAAAACTTTTTCCACCATCATCAGATTTTAATAAAGGAACACCACCGATATATACCTTATTTTGATCCATTGCACTAACGCCCATGATGCCAAAGTAATAACCGTAAGAACTATACACACCATCTAAATATCCTTTGTGTGTTTTTGCCCAAGTTTTACCACCATTGGTAGATTTATACAATTCGGCACCTATTACAGGTGAATCAAAAAGCATTGAATTGGCGTCTTCTAAATAAGTTGCTAAGTGACTTGGCTTAAGGTCTCCTTTTTTTACTGCTGCTTTTACAGAGGCAGCTGTTTCTTTTTTATCAAAACGATTGCTACGTAAATAACTATTTAATTGTTTGTTGTCTAATTTCATAAAATCTGCAACAGACATGGTTTTAAAATCATTTTTCTGAATTCCGCTTCCTGGTTTTTTTGGTATTGCAGGTCTTCTAAATTGATTGTCTAAAAAAGCATACACCACATTATCATTAAACGCAGCCAAACCAATTCTTCCAACTCCTGTTCCTACTGGAAACCCTTTTCCCTTTGTGGTTACTTTTGTCCAAGAACTTCCAGCATCTGTACTCTTATAAATTGCAGATCCATTTCCGTCTCCATCAAAGTCCCAAGCACTACGTATTCTTTCCCAAGAAGCAGCATATAAAACATTCGGATTTGTTGGAGAAACACTAACATCAATTACACCTGTCATGTCATCGATAAAAAGAACGTTTTTCCAAGTTTTACCACCATCTGTAGTTTTATAAATACCACGTTGATTATTTTTTGAATACAAATGACCAATAACCCCAACAACAACTTCATCAGGGTTGTTTTTGTTGATGATGATTCTACCTATATGATGTGAATCTGTCAATCCAACATTTACCCAAGTTTTTCCTTTGTCTGTAGATTTTAAAATTCCAATTCCTGGATATGAAGAACGAGAAGAATTACTTTCTCCTGTTCCAACCCAAATAGTTCCATTTTTCCAATCAATAGCAATATCACCAACATTTTGTGTCGGAGAATTGTCCATTACTGGAGTAAATGATGTACCATTATTGTTGGTATACCATAACCCCCCAGAGGCATAACCAACATAAAATTCGTTTGTGTTATTTGGATTTACATCAATATCAATAGCACGACCACTCATAATTGTTGGACCAATATTTGTAAATTCTATGTTTTTTACGATGGAGTTTTTAGTCAAAACCTTTTTTTGAGCTAAAGATTTTTCAATTTGATTGGCAGAAGTTTGAGCAAAAATGAGTGTTGTAGAAAACAATAAAATTGCTGAAATAAATCTAGTTAGTTTTTTCATGAGTTCTTAAATTTGGTGCGTCAAGTTACCATTTGTAATAGAGATAACAAAAACTTTTTTCTTCAAGTTTTTTAGATTAGACATCTGAACCTAATTTACAAAAGAATTCAACGTATCTTTGCAGGAATTTTTAAATGACATTTCCCTCTACAGGTCATTTTATAAAATATATTTATGTCATTTCAATCATTAGGATTAAACAGCGCTTTATTAAAAGCTGTTGAAAAACAAGGGTATACAACTCCATCACTAATTCAAAAAAAAGCAATTCCTTTAATTTTAGAAGGAAAAGATGTGTTGGCTTCAGCACAAACAGGAACAGGAAAAACAGCTGGTTTTACGCTACCTATGTTACAGCTTTTAGATGCAACAAGAAGTGATAAGTTTAGACCCATTAGAGCATTAATACTTACACCCACAAGAGAATTGGCAGCTCAAGTATATGATAATGTTAGAGATTATGGAGCTTATTTAAACATGAAATCTACCGTTGTATTTGGTGGCGTTAAAGCAAAATCTCAGATAGCAACAATTAGGCAAGGAGTAGATGTTTTGGTTGCAACACCTGGTAGGTTATTAGATTTAGAAAATCAAAAAGCACTGTCTTTAAAGAGAATTGAAATTTTAGTATTAGATGAAGCAGACAGAATGTTAGATATGGGGTTCTTGAGAGATATTAAAAAGATTATGAGTTTGATGCCAGCAAAGCGTCAAAATTTATTGTTTTCTGCTACATTTTCTAGAGAAATTAAAGAATTAGCCGCAGGGATTCTTCACAATCCTGTTTTGGTAGAAGCAACACCTCAAAATTCTACTGCAGAAAAAGTTGAACAGAAATTGTATCGTGTAGATAAAGGTCAAAAAACAGAATTAGTTACGAAGTTAATTTCAGATGGAAATTGGAAACAAGTATTGATTTTTACAAGAACAAAACACGGAGCCAATAAACTCACTAAAAAATTAGTAGCAAGTAAAATTTCGGCTGCGGCTATTCACGGAAACAAAAGTCAAGGAGCTAGAACAAAAGCATTGGCAGAATTTAAAACGAATGACATTCGAGTTTTAGTAGCAACAGATATTGCTGCTCGTGGCTTAGACATTCCTTTGTTGCCACATGTTATTAATTTTGAATTGCCAAATGTACCAGAAGATTATGTACATAGAATTGGTAGAACTGGTAGAGCGGGTGCAAAAGGAGAGGCATTGTCTTTGGTGTGTATTGAAGAAATGGAATATGTGAGGCAAATAGAGAAAATACTTGGCCATAAACTTAAGACAAATGTACTAGAAGGTTTTGAACCCACTAACACCACAGAGCCTGGAAAGAAAAAAACGAATCCGCCAAAGAAGAAAAATCACACACCAAGAAATCATTCTAAAAAACCAACGAATAGCAACAATAGAAAAAGGAACGACAGTCGTTCTTCTAGAAGAGAAGGTAGTAAAAGAAGATAGTTTTATAAAACCAAAAACGCCTATCAAATTAATTGATAGGCGTTTTTTAATAAAAAAAAGTTTATATCTTAGATAACTTTTACGTTAACTGCGTTCATTCCTTTTCTACCTTCTTGTAAGTCAAATTCTACATCATCACCTTCTCTAATCTCATCGATTAATCCAGAAATGTGTACAAAATGTTCTTTGTTTGTGTCTTCTTCAGTGATGAAACCAAATCCTTTAGATTCATTGAAGAATTTTACTGTACCTTTACTCATTGTAATAAATAATTAAAATAATATTAGCTGCAAAGATAGTTTATAAAAACAATAAAAAGATATTTTTTTTATTATTTTTTAATTAAATGTCTTTTTTTATTTTTTTATAACCATTTGAAAATCAATAATTATTGAAGTTTTTGTCTTCCTATTTAAACAAAACTTAATTGTTTATTTTTAAGTGAATGCTAAAACCTTCTTTCTATAAATTACTACATTTGCTTTACTTAAACATCAATACATTATGAAATATCACTTGATCGATAATCAACTTTTTATAAAAAACAGAAAAAAATTTACAGCTCAAATGAACCCAAAATCCATTGCTGTATTTAATTCTAACGACATTTTTACAACAGGAGCAGATAGTACGTTGCCGTTTTATCAGCATAGAGATATTTTTTATTTAAGCGGTGTAGATCAAGAAGAAAGTATCTTGTTGTTGTTTCCGGATGCTTTAGATAAAAAACATAGAGAAATTTTATTTGTAAAAGAAACCAACGAGCACATAGCTATTTGGGAAGGGGCAAAATTAACAAAAACAAAAGCCACAAAAACATCTGGAATAGAAACTGTGTATTGGTTAAAAGAATTTGATAAAGTGTTTTTTGATTTAATGACAGAAGCTGAAACTATCTATTTTAATACCAACGAACATTATCGTCAGGCAATAGAATTACAAAGCAGAGAAGACCGATTTATAAAAAGTGTAAAAGATAAATTCCCAGCTCATAATTGGGCAAAAAGCTTTCCAATTTTACAAAGTATCCGTGGCGTAAAAGAGCCTGAAGAAATAGAATTACTACAGACTGCATGTTCTATTACAGAAAAAGGATTTAGAAGAATTTTAGGATTTGTAAAACCAGGTGTTATGGAGTATGAAATTGAGGCAGAATTTATGCATGAGTTTTTAAGAAATCGCTCTAAAGGATTTTCCTATACACCAATTATTGGTTCTGGGTATAACGCTTGTGTGTTGCATTATATAGAAAACAACCAGCCCTGTAAAGATGGCGACATGTTGTTGTTAGATGTTGGAGCAGAATATGCCAATTATTCTTCAGATATGACGCGTACAATTCCTGTTAATGGACGTTTTACAGACCGACAAAAAGCTGTTTATAATGCTGTTTACAGAGTCAAAGAAGAAGCTACAAAAATGCTTGTTCCAGGAACTATATGGGCAGAATATCATAAAGAAGTGGGTAAAATCATGACATCAGAATTGTTAGATTTAGGATTGATTGATAAAGCTGACATACAAAACGAAGACCCCAATTGGCCAGCATATAAAAAATATTTTATGCATGGTACATCACACCACATGGGATTAGACACGCATGATTATGGTGCCTTAAAAACACCAATGAAAGCAAACATGGTTTTCACAGTTGAACCAGGAATTTATATTCCCAAAGAAAATATGGGAATTCGTTTAGAAGACGATGTTGTAATTCAAGAAAAAGGAACTCCTTTTAATTTGATGCGAAATATTCCAATTTTAGCTGATGAGATAGAAGACTTAATGAATCAGTAAAAACAATTAAAATTATGTTAAAAGCGAGTGAAAACTCGCTTTTTTTTATTTAAAAACATTGAGGTTCAATTAAAAAAATATTTTCGTTTTTCTTAATAAAACCTTATGACTAGAAACCCTAGAAAAAAGAAACAAGCCAAAGTTTTACGGACCTTTAGAAAAGTACATCGAGTTACTGGTGCTATATTGTTTGTTTTCTTTTTTGTTGTTTCTATCAGTGGTTTATTACTTGGTTGGAAAAAGAATAGCAATGATATTTTACTTTCAAAAACATACAAAGGAACTTCTTCTGAATTAAAAAAATGGCTTCCAATAGATAGTTTATATCTCAACGCTAAACAATACTTTGAACAACATATTTCTAAAGACTTGCCCTCTGAAGTTGATCGAATTGACATTAGAAAAGAAGATGGAACCGCAAAATTTATTTTTAAAAATTATTACGGAATCCAAGTTGATGGAGCTACAGGTAACTTATTGCATATAGAAAGACGACGGTCTGATTTTATTGAAGGAATCCATGATGGTTCTGTATTGGATGTATATTTTAATACGAAAGGGAATCCTATAAAATTAATCTACACTACAATAATGGGATTGGCATTATTACTATTTACCATTACCGGATTTTGGCTGTGTTTAGGCCCTAAAAGAATGCGAAGAAGAACTTAAAAAACTTTAACTTTAAGAGGTTTTTGTGCTAGGAGGTTTTACGGCTAAAATTTTCTAAACTAGTAACAAAAACAAAGATTAAAAAAGCAGGCAAAACCCACCCCAAACTATGTTCAGAAAACGGAATGTAACTTTGAATTCCGGTTAATTTTTCTGGATTGATAACAAACTTTAAAAAATCTGGAATGCTAAATAAAAAGGTAACTCCAACTACAGCTTTAAAAACAGTTGGAGAAGCAAATTTTTCTGGCAATACATTTAACAAAATTAAAACAATGGTTATTGGGTAAATAAACATCAGTGCTGGTAATGCAATTACAATAATATATTGCACATCAAACTGACCAATTAAAACTCCTAAAACACAACCAATAATTGCCGTAATTGTATAGGCTTTTTGAGAATTGTGAAACAACCCTTTAAAATAATCTGAAGTTCCGGTTACAATTCCAACACCTGTTGTAAAACAAGCCAACGCAACTAAAACACTTAAAAAAGTTGTTCCTATGTTTCCCAAGGTTTGTGTACTCAAACTCGTTAAAATTTCTGTTCTTGTAGCATTTGCTTCAAAAGAACCACTAAAAAGAACACCGCTGTAAATTAAACCTGCATAAATCATCAGTAAACCAATTCCGGCTACAATTCCTGCTTTAGTAATGAGTTCTTTTTTGATTTCAAAAGTAGTTGCTTTGTTGAAGTTCATAGAAATTACTAAAACCCCTCCAATAACCACTGCACCAATAGCATCAAAGGTTTGATATCCTTCTAGCAAACCACTCACAAAAGGTGTTTTAAAAGTTGATGGATTTATATTTTCTGGATTGGTTGTTATTCCAATAAAAATAACCGCCAATAAGATGATGATAATTAAAGGTGTTAAGAATTTACCGAGAATGTTTAAAATCTTAGATCGATTCATTACAAAAATAAAAACCAGTGCAAAATATATGGTACTTGTTACTAAAGATGAAGTTCCAAAAAAGGGAGCAATCGCCATTTCATGTGTTACTGAGGCTGTTCTTGGTGCTGGTAATGTTATAGATATTGCATAAACAAAAAGACAATAAACAGCACTAAATATAGGAGATACTTTCTTTCCGAAATCAAACATGGTGCCTTGTAAACGTGCATGTGCCATAATTCCGATAATGGGAATGATCACAGCAGTAACAAAAAAACCAAGAGTAACTAGGCTCCAACTTTCTCCAGCTTGAACTCCTAAAAAAGGAGGTAGAATTAAGTTCCCTGCTCCAAAAAACATAGAGAACAAAGCAAAACCAACAATAAAGATTTCTTTCGTTTTGCTCACGTTTATCAACGTTTCTTAAGAAGTAATAAAACGCTGTTTAAAATAAGATAAACTAGAGCAATAGCAATTAAAATAAACTTAATTGTTGCAAAAGTATGAGCAATAGAAACCCAAAACTGTTGATGATTTCCAATCAATAATTTTATCAATGAAACATTTTCTATGGTGTCAAATGTAGCAGTTAAGAACATAGACCAAATTAGCATTTCGCCTATTCTATAAAAAGATTTTCCTACCCATAAACGCACATTTAATTTATGTATTAATAAAGAAATAAATAATGTATAAACAAGTAAGAAAAGAAAATCAAACCCCAAACTAAGACCTGCAAATATCTTTGATAATGGAGTCCAAGAGTTCATTATTTCAATAGATTGGTCAAGGCTTCCAGCAAGTTCAAAAGATAAAATTCCATAGGGAGCAGCTGCGCTATCTAAATAGATATTAAAGTACCTTAAGGTAATCACACTAATAATGAAAACATATAGAAGACTAAACGTTAATTTCTTTTCGCTTCTTGATGAGATACTTGTAAAAGGAGATGTAAACATTTCAATTATAATATATAATTACCTCAATAAAGATACATATTTTTGTTTAATGCAAAATATTTTAACATTTAAAAATGCAAAAATTTCTTTTTCAGTTTACGGAAAAGGAGCATCGATAGTTTTGTTACATGGGTTTTTAGAAAATTCTACTATGTGGAATTCTATGTTGCCACTGCTTTCGAAGAGGAATAAAATTATTTGTATAGATTTATTAGGTCATGGAAAATCTGAATGTATTGGCTATGTTCATTCTATGGAATTATTGGCAGAAGCAGTTGAAACTGTTTTAAAACATTTAAAGATTCGAAAACCGATTGTTATTGGACATTCTATGGGAGGTTATGTTGCATTGGCATTTGCTGAAAAAAACCCTGAAAAAATAAAAGGGTTTTGTTTGATGAATTCTACTTCTTTAGCTGATGATGATGAACGAAAATTATTGCGAGCTAGAGCCAATAAAATGGTGCAAAACAATTTTAAAAGCATGGTGCGATTGTCTTTTACAAACTTGTTTAGTGAAGAAAGTAGAATTACTTATAAAGATGAAATGAAAGCTGCATTAAATGAAGCGTTGAAAACTCCAGTTCAAGGATATATTGCCGCAAGTGAAGGAATGAGAATTAGAGAAAACAAAGAACAAGTTTTGCAAAATTTATCTTGTAAAAAGCTTTTAGTTATTGGGAAAAAAGACCCTGTTTTAGATTTTGAAACTTCTTTAGAAGAAGCAAAAAAGAATAATTTAGAAACAGTTGTTTTGGACGGTGGACATATGAGTCACATTGAAAATAAAGATGAATTAATTACTGCTTTAAACCAATTTGTAAAGAGTTGTTAAACTTGATTCTTTCAAAAAAAAACAACTAACTTCGTTTAACTTCTGATATAAAATAGTAAAACGTTCGATATCATTATAGTTAAACGAAAGTATAAAACTATTCCTTTTTCAACGCATTCCAACCTTGCGCTTGTAATGCTATTTCTTGATTTGCCCGTGTTACTAAATTCATCCCTTGGTTTTCTTCTGTAATATGACCAATAACAGAAAAATTCGGATTTCCTTTAATGTTGTCAAAATCGGCAATAGGAACTGTAAATAACAATTCGTAATCTTCTCCACCACTCAAGGCAATCATGGTAGAATCCATATTAAACTCTTCGCATGTAGAAATTACTTGAGGGTCTAGGGGAAATTTATCTTCATACAATTTACACCCGACTTTTGATTGTGAACAAATATGCATAATTTCAGAAGACAATCCATCAGAAATATCAATCATTGAAGTAGGTTTCACTCCTAGTTGTTTTAATAGACCAGCAATATCTTTACGAGCTTCTGGTTTTAATTGACGCTCAATTAAATACGTATATGCATCTAAATCTGGTTGATTGTTTGGATCCACTTGAAAAACTTGCTTTTCTCTTTCCAACACTTGCAATCCTAAATAGGCAGCACCTAAATCACCCGAAACTACAATTAAGTCGGTTTCTTTTGCACCATTTCTATAAACAACATCTTCTTTAGCTGCTTTACCAATTGCAGTTACAGAAATCAACATTCCCTTAGTAGATGAGGTGGTGTCGCCACCAATTAAATCTATATTGTAGGTTTCACAAGCTAACTGAATACCAGCATACAATTCTTCAATTGCTTCTAATGGAAAACGGTTTGACACCGCAATTGAAACGGTAATTTGCTCTGCCGTACCGTTCATAGCATACACATCCGAAAGATTTACCATAACAGCTTTATACCCTAAATGTTTTAAGGGCATATAACTCAAATCAAAATGGACCCCTTCAATTAATAAATCAGTACTAACTAAGGTTTGTTTTTCTGAAGCATCCAAGACGGCAGCATCATCTCCAACTCCTTTTATTGTTGATGCATTTTTAAGTTTAAAATGCTTTGTTAAATGGTTTATCAATCCGAATTCACCTAATTCAGAAAGTGAGGTTTTGTTTTGGTTTTTGTCTTCAATCATGCCCCAAAGATACAGCAATTCTATTTGTTTTTAAAGCATAAAAAGTGATAGATTCTTCAACCTATCACTTGCTTATTTTATTGTTTATAGTGATTTATCTTACTGAATAATATTTAAAAACAGGGTATTCAACAGTTTTTGTATCTACTCCTTGAGATTTTAAATAGTCATCAAAGAAATTCCATGATACTAAACCGTCATCAGATTGTGGTTCTAACATGTAAAATGCTAAATTTGTTAAAGGTTGCGCCATGTCAATCCAATAATCACCTTTTCTAAAAGTTTGCGTTTTTGCAACATATTTTCCTTCTACTGTTGCCATATTATGGCCTTCAAATTTACGTTTTGCTGTTGTTAGCTTTTCAACCATAAAAACCTCTCCAGTTGCTCTTTTACGCCCTTTTAATTCTGTTACTTTTACACCTTGTTTTCTTAAATGCTCTACGATAGATTTCATCGATTTTGGTAAGAAATACCCTCTTGGTAAAGTAGTTTTCACAGTAGCATCAAACTTTGATAGGTTGGTAACATTCGGAACATCAATGATTCTTCCAGAACGGATATAACTCTTCTTTCCATCTTTCATGTATGGAATGTGATCGTACGTTCTGTAGCTTTCTATTTTTTTATCTAAAGCCACCATTTTAAAACGAACCCCTTTTTCAACTTTTCCAGCATTATTTAGCACATAATCAATCGCATCTTTTTCTGCCTTGGCATTGATAGCTGCCATTTTTCTACCATTTTTGTGTGTAAATTCCAAAATTTCTGCAACAAATCCATAGGTTCCGTTCATACGTTCATACAAGCGATCATGAGCAAAAGCTTCACTTAAAATCCCCACTTTATTTCGCAATCCCATTTGATTGACAATGTATCTTGGATGATGATTGTAGGTGTAAATTGATGTTGGAGGCCAACCCTGTCTAGTAGAATAATAACCGTATGGACCAATTTTTACTTTGTAATTTTCGTCAGCTTTTTTTACAACCTCTGGTAATAAAACATTCCAAGTAAAATCATAGGGTGCTTTTTCTCCAGCATAATGATAACTAGGAGCGTAGGTAATTCCGTATCCATGCCATGTTCCGTTAGTAGTGTGTAAATCTAAAAGCATTTCTGGATCCCATTTTAAAAGTACATTCTGAATTAAACCGGCAGTTTCAAAAGCTTCCATTTTAATTCCGTCTCTATTTAAATCGAGCCCTTGACTGTTAGATCGTATCCCAACTTCAACCGGACTATCTTCCTGAGAAGGTCTTCTACCTTGTTTCATTTTGTCGTTAGAATCGGTATTATAAATAGGAGCAAAAATTAAAATCTGGTTGTCTAATAAATGTTTTTTATCACCTAACAGAATATCACGCATGATTTGCTGTACAATTTCTTTTCCTTCAACTTCACCAGAGTGGATGTTTCCTTGAATATACAAAACAGGTTTTCCAGAAGCTTTCGCTTCTGCTGGAGAAGAAATTTTTGGATTTGCTAAAATTACCATCGGAATTTTTTTGCCTTCTTTACTAGTCCCCATATATTCTAAATGCAATAAATCAGACTCTTTCTGAAGAGCAGAGATAAATGACATTACTTCGGCATAGGTAGATGTTTTTTGATAATTAGACTTTACCGGAACGGTAATTAATTCTTCTGGCCAAGCCTTTTGTTGTGCAATAATCTGAGTAGAAATTAGAAATACGATTGCGGTAAAAATGCGTTTCATTTGGTTTGTTTTAGTTATGGAATAAAAGTAAGTTTAATTCCTTGTTATTAAAGTTTATAGCCTTTTTTTAACACTTCATTAACAAATCAAAAGTGCTATAAAATCAAATACTATTGACTTTATGTATTTTAACAATCAAACTATCAATTTTATTCATGTCAAAAGACTTTGATAATCATATTTCTTAGCTATATTTGCATCTAATTTAGATTTAATCTATTTAAAGTTATGATAAAAGTTTCAGATATAGCTAAGAAAAAAGTCATTGAGTTAATGAAAGATGACGGTTTTGATGTTTCTAAAGACTTTGTACGCGTAGGCGTAAAAAGTGGAGGTTGTTCGGGCTTATCGTATGATTTAAAATTTGATAAGAATCAATCAGAAGACGATAAACTTTTTGAAGATAATGATGTAAGAATTATTGTAGATAAAAAAAGTTTTTTGTATTTGGTAGGTACAACACTAGAATATTCTGGAGGTTTAAACGGATCAGGATTTGTTTTTAACAATCCAAATGCAAACAGAACTTGTGGCTGCGGAGAAAGCTTTTCACTTTAAGAGAAACACAAATGAGCAAGTATACAGAAGATAATTTAAGGGAGGAATTAAAAACCAAAGAATACGAATATGGTTTTTACACAGATATTGAAAGCGAAACATTTGCAAAGGGGTTAAACGAAGATGTTGTTCGTGCAATTTCTAAAAAGAAAAACGAACCACAATGGATGACAGATTGGCGTCTGGAAGCTTTTCGTGTTTGGTCAACAATGGAAGAACCAGATTGGGCAAATGTTAAGTACCCTAAACCAAATTTTCAAGAAATTGCCTATTATTCTGCACCAAAGAAGAAGCCAAAACTAAATAGTTTAGATGAAGTTGATCCAGATTTATTAGACACGTTTAAAAAATTAGGAATCTCTTTAGATGAACAAAAGCGTTTGGCAAATGTTGCGGTAGATATTGTAATGGATTCTGTTTCTGTTGCAACAACTTTTAAGAAAACATTGGGTGAAAAAGGGATTATTTTTATGCCAATTTCTGAAGCTATTCAAGAACATCCAGAGTTAGTGAAGAAATATTTAGGAACGGTTGTTCCTACTTCAGATAATTTTTATGCCGCATTAAATTCGGCGGTTTTTTCTGACGGATCTTTCTGTTACATACCAAAAGGCGTTCGTTGTCCGATGGAATTATCAACCTATTTTAGAATTAATGAAGGAGGTACAGGACAATTTGAAAGAACTTTAGTTGTTGCAGATAAAGGGAGTTATGTATCTTATTTAGAAGGATGCACGGCGCCACAAAGAGATGAAAATCAATTACATGCGGCTGTTGTAGAGTTAATCGCATTAGACGATGCTGAGATTAAATATTCTACCGTGCAAAACTGGTTCCCTGGAGATGCAAACGGAAAAGGTGGTGTTTTTAATTTTGTAACCAAAAGAGCTCTTTGTGAAACGAATGCAAAAGTTTCTTGGACACAAGTAGAAACAGGATCTGCTGTTACATGGAAATACCCAAGTTGTATTTTGAAAGGGAATAATTCGGTAGGCGAATTTTATTCGATTGCGGTGACCAATCATTATCAACAAGCAGATACAGGAACCAAAATGATTCACTTGGGCAAAAATACCAAGTCAACCATTATTTCAAAAGGAATATCGGCAGGAAAATCACAAAATTCTTACAGAGGTTTAGTGCAAGTTAATGCAAGAGCAGAAAATGCACGTAACTTTTCACAATGTGATTCGCTATTGATGGGAAATGAATGTGGAGCGCACACATTTCCATACATAGAAGCAAAGAATAAAACAGCTCAAATAGAGCACGAAGCAACTACAAGTAAAATTGGAGAAGATCAATTGTTTTACTGTAATCAAAGAGGTATTGATACAGAAAAAGCCATTGCTTTAATTGTAAACGGATTTAGTAAAGAAGTACTAAATAAGTTACCAATGGAATTTGCTGTGGAGGCACAAAAATTATTAGAAATCTCTCTAGAGGGGTCAGTAGGATAAAATTATAAATGCTTATAGCTAAAAGCTAAAAGCCAATAGCATAAAAGAAATGTTAAAAATAAATAATTTACACGCAAGTATAGACGATAAATCAATCTTAAAAGGATTGAATATCGAAGTAAAAGCAGGAGAAGTTCATGCGATTATGGGACCAAACGGAGCTGGAAAAAGCACCTTGGCAAATATTGTTGCTGGAAAAGAAGAATACGAAGTTACAGACGGAACAATTGAATTAAATGGAGAAGACATTAGCGAATTGGCTCCAGAAGAAAGAGCGCACAATGGTGTGTTTTTATCATTTCAATATCCTGTAGAAATTCCTGGAGTTTCCGTTACCAATTTTATAAAAACAGCGATTAACGAAACTCGTAAAGCAAAAGGATTGGAAGACATGCCTGCAAAAGACATGTTGAAAATGATTCGTGAGAAATCAGAATTGCTAGAAATAGATCGCAAGTTTTTATCACGTTCTTTAAACGAAGGGTTTTCTGGAGGAGAAAAGAAACGAAACGAAATCTTTCAAATGGCAATGCTACAACCAAAATTAGCTATTTTAGATGAAACAGATTCTGGTTTAGATATTGATGCATTGCGTATTGTTGCTAACGGTGTAAACAAATTAAAATCTAAAGACAATGCGGTAATTGTAATTACGCACTACCAACGTTTGTTAGAGTATATCGTTCCAGATTTTGTACATGTTTTACACGATGGTAAAATTGTAAAAACAGGAGATGCTTCTTTAGCCTTAGAACTAGAAGCAAAAGGATACGATTGGATTAAAAAAGAGTTGGTTTAAAGTTTATTATTACTCTCGCAAACCTGATTGTCGAAATAAAGGAGCTAGAATTAAATAAAAGGATCGTTTACATTAATGATATTTCGCAGCAAGTGCGGAATGACAAAAAGAAAAAATGGAATTAAAAGATAAAATAGTAGAATCTTATGTAGCCTTTGAAAACGAAATCAATATGAATACAGCAATTCATGATATTCGTTCAGAAGCATTACAAAATTTCGAAAAATTAGGGTTTCCAACGAAGAAGTTAGAAGAATGGAAATATACCTCATTAAATGCCGTTTTAAAAAACGATTTTAGCATTTTTCAAAACAAAGAAAACTCAATCGAGTTTGCAGATGTTAAGAAGTATTTTATCCATGATATAGACACCTATAAAGTGGTATTTATAGACGGAAAATACAGCTCGTTTTTATCAGATACAACTCATGATGGAAAAGATGTTTGTTTAATGTCATCTGCACTATCAAAATCTAAATACAAAGTTGTTATTGAAAATTATTTCAATAAAATTGCAAAACAAGACAATCTAACATCTTTAAATACAGCCTTTGCAAACGAAGGGGCATATATTTATATTCCTAAAAATGTTGAAGTAGAAAAACCTATTCAAATCATCAACTTTACAACAGGTAATGATGTGGCAACAATGATTCAGCCTAGAAATTTAATTGTGGTTGAAGAAAATGCACATGTTCAAATTATTGAACGTCATCAAAGCTTAACAGAAAATGCGGTACTGACAAATGTGGTTACTGAAATCTATGCAGCTAGAAATGCTAATGTAGATTTTTACAAAATACAGAATGATAAAAACAATTCATCATTAGTTGACAACACCTATATTGAACAAAAAACAAATAGTGAAGTTTCTGTACATACCTTTTCTTTTGGAGGCAATATCACCAGAAATAACTTAAATTTTTATCAAAGAGGAGAGCATATCAACTCTATTTTAAAGGGAATTACCATTATTGAAGGTAAACAGCATGTAGATCATCATACATTGGTACATCATATAGAACCAAATTGCGAGAGTCATCAAGATTATAAAGGAATTTTTGACGAACGTTCTACGGGAGTTTTTAACGGAAAAGTAATTGTAGAAAAAGAAGCACAAAAAACAAATGCATATCAACAAAACAACAATGTGTTGGTGAGCGATAAATCTACAATCAATGCAAAACCTCAACTAGAGATTTTTGCAGATGATGTAAAATGTTCACACGGTTGTACCATTGGACAATTAGATTCTGACGCCTTGTTTTACATGCAGCAACGTGGAATTCCGAAAAAAGAAGGAAAAGCATTGTTAATGTATGCCTTTGCAAATACTGTATTAGAAAGTGTAAAAATTCCGGAAGTAAAATCTAGAATTACAAAGCTAATAGCTACAAAATTAGGCGTAAATATTGGATTTGATTTGTAGGCAATACACAATTTTTATAAAATTTAAATCACGCAATTTGCGTGGTTTTTTTATTCAATACTTTCTAAAATGCCTTTTAAAAAGTCATTAATATTAATATGTGATAGACCCATTCTTACCACAACCAAATCTTGATCTGGAAAAATAAAAACAAACTGCCCTTGATACCCATCTGCAAAAAACATGTTTTTTGGAACATCAGGAAACTGCCCTTCTGCGTTTAACCAAAAATGCCCTCCATAAGTTCCCTTAGAACCATTCGTGGGTGTTGTTATATAATCCACCCATGTGGCATCGAAAAGTTGTTGGCCATTCCAATTTCCTTTGTTTAAATACAACAAACCAAATTTTGCCCAATCTCTTGGTGTGGCCCAGGCGTAGGAAGAACCTACATAATTTCCGGTCATATCGGTTTCTATGACCATAGAATTCATCCCAATTTTATCTATAAATTCTTTATACCAATAATCTAAATATTCTTGATGTGTATTAAATTGACTTCTAATGAGTCCAGAAATTAAATTGCTAGTTCCCGAGGAGTAGTTCCAACTTTCATTTGGCATACCCACCAATGGTTTTTCAGCTTGAATCTTCGTCATGTCTTTTTCTAAAAACAACATCTTGGTAACATCAGAAATTTCATTGTAGTTTTCATCCCATTCTAAACCACTATTCATATGTAACAAATCATTAAAAGTAATCTCTTTTCTTTCGTCATTTTTCCATGCTGCAACGGGTGCCTTATCTAGCACATTAATTTTTCCTTGGGTTTGCATGATCCCAAAAACAGTACTCATAATGCTTTTGGTCATAGACCAGCCTAAAATTCGTGAGTTTTTGGTAAAACCTTTAGCGTATTTTTCTGCTATAATTTGGTTTTTATGAAGTACTAAAACTGCTCTAGTTTGCGTGTTACTGGTAAATAAACTTTCAACAGTTTTGTTTAGTTTGTTGTAATTTACAGTCGATAAAATTGAATCTTTTTGATCTGCATTTCCAAAAGGATAAGCAGTTGTGTTATCTGGTCTTGCTCTTTTTGGCACACGTACTTTTAAGGTAGTGTCAAAATCGTTTGTGATAATAACACTTCCTACACCTTCTCTGTAAATTGCGGTTCTAGATAACAACCCCAAAACAGAACTAGTTGCAGATTTTTTAGCAATATTAACTACATCAGAAGCTAAATTTATTGGAGAAAAATTATTGTCTGTACTATCAGTAAATGCTAATGATCTACCCGCTAAAAAAACAGAGGAGTTCATGTTTTTTGCAGAATACCCTGCAATGATATTTAATTTTGGATAATTATAAACTACAGCTATTAACACAAAGCAAATAAGTAAAAGTAGCGTTCTTTTTAGAGTTTTCATTAGGCGAGTAAAATAAAATTGTAGCAGTAAATATAATAATTTAACGCTTGTTTTAAGGCTGTTTCAATTACAAAAGTTATTTTTGTATCTCAATATATAGACGATGTTTCCAGTAGAAAAAATTAGAGCCGATTTTCCGATTTTACAAAGACAAGTTAATGGCAAGCCATTGGTGTATTTTGACAATGCTGCAACATCGCAAACACCAACAATTGTGATTGATGCCATTGTTGATTATTATAGTAATTACAATGCAAATATTCATAGAGGAGTTCATTCTTTAAGTCAAGAAGCAACCGATAAATATGAAGAAGCACGAATTAAAATCCAACAACATTTTAATGCAGAAAAAGCATACGAGATTATTTTTACTGCTGGGACAACGCATGGAATAAATATGGTGGCATCTGGATTTTCTGAATTGTTAAAGAAAGGGGATGAAATTATTGTTTCTGCCTTAGAACATCATTCTAATATTGTGCCTTGGCAAATGTTGTGCAAAAAAACAGGCGCTATTTTAAAAGTGATTCCGATGTTACAAAACGGAACCTTAGCTATGAAAGCTTTTGATCAGCTTCTTTCTGAAGATACAAAATTGGTTTTTTGTAACCATGTTTCGAATGCATTGGGAACCATCAACCCAATTAAAGAAATTATTGAAAAAGCACATAGCGTTGGTGCTGCTGTTTTAATTGATGGCGCACAAGCAACACCACATATAAAACCCAATATGCAAGAGTTAGATGTCGATTTTTATGTGGCTTCTGCTCATAAAATTTGCGGACCTACAGGTGTTGGATTTTTATACGGAAAAGAAAAGTGGTTAGAGAAATTACCGCCATATCAAGGAGGCGGAGAAATGATTGAAACCGTAACTTTTGAAAAAACCACCTATGCAGGATTGCCTCATAAGTTTGAAGCAGGAACACCAAATATTTGTGGAGGTATTGCTTTTGGAGTTGCCTTAGATTATATGAATACTATTGGTTTTGATAAAATTGCTAATTACGAAAACCAATTGTTACAATACGGAACAGAAAAACTACAAGAAATTGAAGGGTTAACCATTTATGGAACCTCAACAGAAAAAACAGCTGTTATTTCTTTTAATATAGAAGGTATTCATCCTTATGATATAGGTGTTATTTTAGATAAATTAGGTGTTGCCGTAAGAACAGGACATCATTGTGCACAACCCATTATGAATTTTTATAAGATTCCGGGAACTGTTAGGGCTTCTTTTGCTTTTTACAATACAAAAGAAGAAATTGACATTTTTATTGCGGCTTTAAAAAAGGCAATAATGATGCTTTCTTAACAATTGAAGTACATGAGATAGTGTTCTTTAATCTTACTGAGTGAGATGTCTAAAGTAGCTAAGCCATTATTTTCTTCCAAAATCTGCAGGAATTTCTCCCCAAGCTTTGGTTTCCCATTTTAGAATTGGATTTTTAAACGTATTTTCTTTCAGCCATTTTTCTGCACGTTTTATGAGCTCTAACAACTCTTTATTAGAAGGGTCAAAAACCAAATTGGTTCTACATTGTTTTTTATGAACCCAACTCATAGCAATCTTAGAATCTGAATAAATAGGAATATCTTCTTTTTGTTTGCTTTTTAATAAAGCCAATCCATGTACCAATGCCAAAAACTCACCAATGTTATTTGTGCCTTTTTCAAATGGGCCTTTGATAAAAATTTGTTGTTTATTATGCGTTAGAACTCCACGATATTCCATTTTTCCGGGATTTCCACTACAAGCTGCATCCACAGAAATACTTTCTAAAATAGGCTTGCCATATTTTTTCTTTTCTGATTCTGATAAGGTAGATTTTTTGGTGTTTTTGCCTTTGTAAGCAAAGTAATTTTTGTTGTAAGCTAGTTGCGCTTCAGTTTTGTCAGTAAAAGCTTTGTATTGTGCGCCTTCAAATCCGTCTATTTGTTTTTTACAATCTTCCCAAGAAGAAAAAACACCTTTTTTTCTACCAGTCCAAACCACATAATATTTTTGCTTTTTTGTTGTCATTCTATTGCAAAATCACAGATTCTATAACTTTCGGAAAATGTTTGTATTCTAATGTGTGAACTTTTTGCGCAATATCTTCAGCAGAATCAGAAGGTTCTAATTTGGTTGTTGCTTGAAAAATAATGGCACCTTCATCGTAATTTTCATTTACAAAATGAATTGTAATTCCGGTTTCAGATTCGTTATTTTCTTTAACCGCATTATGTACATGCATACCATACATACCTTTTCCACCATATTTTGGTAATAGAGCAGGATGAATATTGATTATTTTATTTGGAAAAGCCTCAATAATATTTGTTGGAATTTTTAATAAAAAACCAGCCAACACAATATAATCTGCCACTTCTTTAAGTTGAATTAAGATGGTGTCTGATTTAAAAAAATCTTCTTTCGAAAACAAAATAGCATCAACTTGCAATCTTTTACAACGCTCAAAAACTGCTGCTTTTGGATTATTACAAAACACTTTAGTTACAACTGCCGTTTTTTCTGTTCTAAAAAAACTAATGATATTTTCTGCATTAGAACCAGAACCAGAAGCGAAAATGGCAATTTTTTTCATTTTAAATTGATTTGTTTAACTACAAAAAAAGGAATAATTATTAACAAAATTGCTTCGATTGCCAAAAGTTTAAAGATTTTTTTTAATTTAGATTGAACAATTTTTGCGGAAAAAGTAGAATTAAATAATAAGATTCGTATTTTTGTCCCCGATTAAAATTTTAAAACTTAGAAAATTATGTCAGACATTGCATCAAGAGTAAAAGCTATTATCGTAGACAAATTAGGAGTAGACGATAATGAAGTAACAAATGAAGCTAGCTTTACAAACGATTTAGGAGCAGATTCTTTAGATACTGTGGAATTAATTATGGAATTCGAAAAAGAATTTGATATCCAAATACCAGACGACCAAGCAGAAAACATTGGTACAGTTGGTCAAGCAGTAAGCTATATAGAAGAAGCTAAAAAGTAATTTTCATATGCAAATTAAACGAGTTGTTGTAACTGGACTTGGTGCATTAACACCAATTGGTAATAATATACAAGAATATTGGAGCGGTTTAGTTAACGGAGTTAGCGGAGCAGCGCCTATAACGTATTTTGATGCTACTAAGTTCAAAACTCGTTTTGCATGTGAATTAAAAAATTTTAATGTAACCGATTTTATTGACAGGAAAGAGGCCCGAAAAATGGATCGCTTTACACAATATGCCATGGTTGCATCAGATGAAGCAATAGCTGACTCTGGTTTAAATTCAGAAGATCACAATCCAGATAGAATTGGAGTAATTTGGGGTTCAGGTATTGGCGGATTAGAAACATTTCAAAACGAAGTATTAAACTTTGCTGCTGGAGATGGCTTGCCTAGATTCAATCCATTTTTTATTCCAAAAATGATTGCAGATATTGCTCCAGGGCAAATCTCAATTAAACATGGTTTTAGAGGTCCAAATTTTGCAACGGTTTCTGCCTGCGCATCTTCATCAAATGCGATTATAGATTCTTTAAACTATATCCGATTAGGACAAGCTGACGCCATTGTTACTGGTGGTTCTGAAGCTGCAGTTACTATTGCTGGTATGGGAGGATTTAACGCAATGCATGCACTATCAACTAGAAATGATAGTCCAGAAACTGCATCAAGACCCTTTGATAAAGATAGAGAAGGTTTTGTTTTAGGGGAAGGAGCAGGAGCGCTCATCCTTGAAGAATATGAACATGCAAAAACACGTGGAGCAAAAATATATGCAGAGGTTATTGGAGGAGGAATGTCTTCTGATGCACATCATATTACGGCACCGCATCCAGAAGGTTTAGGAGCTAAAAACGTAATGTTAAATTGTTTAAGAGACGCAGGAATTAAACCTGAAGATGTAGATGCAATTAACATGCACGGTACTTCTACACCATTAGGAGATATTGCAGAATCAAAAGCAATTTTAGATGTTTTTGGTAATCACGCATACAATATCAATATCAACTCAACAAAGTCAATGACTGGTCACTTATTGGGAGCTGCTGGTGCTATTGAAGCAATTGCTTCAATTTTAGCAATCAATAACAGCGAAGTACCTCCAACTATTAATCATTTTACAGATGATGACCAGATTGATAATAAGCTAAACTTTACATTTAATAAAGCGCAAAAAAGAGAGGTTAATATTGCTATTAGTAACACCTTCGGTTTTGGAGGGCACAATGCTTGTGTCGCGCTAAAGAAAATTGATTAATTCTGCATGAATTTTATTCGTAAAATTGTAAATCCCCAAAGAAAAGAAGATGAGGGTTTCTATTACGAATTAAAATCACTACTTAATTTTTCTCCAAAAAAAATAAATTTTTATAAAAAAGCATTTACCCATAGATCTTTAAAACTAAAAGACGACAATGGGGATCCTATAAATTATGAGCGTCTAGAATTTTTGGGGGATGCTATGTTAGGATCTATCATTGCTTCTTATTTGTATAAAAAAGTTCCTAAAGGAGATGAAGGTTATTTAACCCAAATGAGATCTAAAATTGTTAGTAGAGAACATTTAAATGAACTTGGTAAAGATTTAGATTTAATTAAATATGTTAAAAGTAATTTTGATAAAGAAAATGTTGGAGATAACATTTATGGTAATATTTTTGAATCATTAATTGGAGCAATTTATTTGGATAGAGGCTATAATTATTGCAAAAAATTTATTTACGAAAAAGTGATAATTCCGTATGTAGATATTCCAAAACTAGAAGGAAAAATTACAAGCTACAAAGGTTTGATAATTGAATGGTGTCAAAAGCAGAAAAAACAATACGACTTTGATATCTACGAAGATTCTGGAAACGAAACCATAAAACATTTTAGTGTAAAAATAAGCATTGATGGATCTTTAATAGCTAAAGGAAGAGCAACTTCTAAAAAAAAGGCTGAAGAACAAGCATCAAAAAGAGTTTATTTTGCTTTGCAAGATCAAATAACAAATTCTTAACCTTTTTTAAACTTCATTTTTATTCTTTTTTGATTAATTTATGCGAAACTATATGTAATTTAGCAGCGATTATTGAAATAATATAGTTTGTAATGAATTAAATCCGAAGCTGTTTAATATGCAAATACATTCGATAGAATTAAATGATTTTTCCGATGATAATTATACTTTAATTGGAATTCATTCTACATTAGAAGAATACAAATTAGCATATTTATTAAATCAAAAACTAAATACTAGATTTGTTTTAGCAAACTATAGTCTAGATTTTCAAAACAAAAATAACAATGCAATATTTAGTATTTACGAATTTATAAACACAAAGTTTAGTCAATCTTGGTTTTTAATTTCTAATAAATACTCAAATAATCTAGATGAAATTTCTACAGGGTTATTTCAATCAAACGAAATAACAACTTATTTAATCCCTGAAAAAAGGAGAGTAGATTTTTTCCTTAAATTAGAAGGAGATTTTAACTACGATTATATCACTAAGAAGATAGAAGAGATAAACTCTGTAAATCAAGTGATAACATCATACGAAATAGATATAAACACACTAAAATCTAAAGATTTTTTAATTTTTTAATATATGTCAAATAATAAAAAAACCAAAATAATTGCAACGCTAGGCCCTGCATCAAATACCAAAGAAATTATTTCTGAATTAATCGATAAAGGAGTTAATGTTTTTAGAATTAATTTTTCACATGCAGATTACGAGAATGTTAAAGCAAGAATAAAAGACATTAGAGAAATTAATAATGAAAAAAATATTCATGTTGCCATTTTAGCAGATTTACAAGGTCCAAAATTAAGAGTTGGCGTCATGGAAGACAATGTTGTTTTAAATGAAAATGACACCTTTGTTTTTACTACGGATAAATGTACAGGGACAAAGGAAAAAGCTTTTATGACCTATCAAAACTTTCCGAAAGATGTTAAAAAAGGAGAGCAAATATTAGTTGATGACGGAAAACTACTTTTTGAAGTTGTGGCTACCAATAAGAAGAATGAAGTAACTACTAAAGTGAAAGTTGGAGGTGTATTATCTTCAAAAAAAGGGGTGAATTTACCAAATACTGCAATTTCTTTACCAGCTTTAACAGAAAAAGACATGAAAGATGCCATTTTTGCAATAGAGCAGAATGTAGATTGGATCGCTCTTTCATTTGTTAGAAATCCCGAAGATTTAAGAAAACTACACGATTTAATCAGTCAAAAGTCAGAGTATAGAATTCCTGTTATTGCAAAAATTGAAAAGCCAGAAGCTGTTCAAAACATTGATGCTTTAATTCCGTATTGTGATGGCTTAATGGTTGCGCGTGGAGATTTAGGAGTAGAAATACCAATGCAAGAAGTTCCTTTGATTCAAAAAATGCTAGTACAAAGAGCTAAAATGGCAAGAATTCCTGTAATTATTGCAACCCAAATGATGGAGACTATGATTACCAATGCTGTTCCAACAAGAGCAGAAGTAAATGATGTAGCCAACTCAATTATGGATGGTGCAGATGCAGTAATGTTATCTGGAGAAACTTCTGTAGGAACACATCCAATAAGAGTTATTGAAAAAATGACTGAAATTATTAGAAGCGTAGAAAATTCACCTTTAATTAAAGTTCCACAAGCACCGCCTCATATTAGAACAGATCGTTTTATTACCAAAGCAGTTTGTCATCATGCAGCGTTAATGGCAAATGATGTTGAAGCTACAGCAATTTCAACCTTAACAAACAGTGGTTATACAGCCTTTCAAATATCTGCCTGGAGACCAAAATCGAATATTTTAGCGTTTTCATCTGAAAAGAGAATACTACCAAAAATGAGTTTGCTTTGGGGTGTAAAATCTTTTTTCTATGATAAAAATGTGAGTACAGATGACACGGTTGTTGATATCAATAGAATTGCAAAAGAAAAAGGATTTGTAAATACAAATGATTTTGTTGTTAACTTAACTTCTATGCCCGTTGAGGCAAAAGGAATGGTAAACACACTTCGAGTTTCTCAAATAAAATAGGGTTAAAATTTTAGTTTTTGCAACGTAATTACTGCATCATTTGTTACAAATGGCATTGGCATCATTTTGTTAGTTCTTGGTTGTATTTTAAACAACGGATTGGTTTGTAGATCAAAAGAAGATTCTATCAGGCTAATATCTGGAATACTACTTTTATTGATGGTGAAATCTACTTTTAAAACGGAATCTTTTGCCGCTAAAAAGTAACTAAGAATTGTACCTCTAGTCACTTTAAAAGTGTCTTTTTGATTTTTCTTATCTAAGAATACATCTTGAACCCCGATTGAATTAAATACAATAGGAGCATTTGCAATCAGCTCTAATTTGTTAACTGCTCTTTGTGGTTTTATAAGGAATGAAATGTTTCTTACATCACCAATTATAGTATCAGTCATCTTTGAAATGATTGGTGGATTAAGAGCTCTGTTCTCAGTCTTTTGATGATACCTGTATGATGTGTTATACTTGCTTTTAGATGTTGTACCCGTAAAATTTCCTTTTGTTGGGTTGTCTCCTAAAAATTGTTTTGTATAATCATCTGGAGTTTGATCATAACTTGCCCAATAAGATTGATTTGTGTCAACATCATTAATAAAAACGATACTGTTTGGTTTTTTCTTGTTTTCATCAAAACCACTATTGTAAGCAGCAACCATAAAGAATAAAACGGTACCTAAACCTATCAATCTTACCAATGATTTTCTTGATTTATAAGCTGTAAAAACAGGAATCATTAATCCAAAAATTAAAACTAAAAACAACGCACTAATAAATAAGTTTTTTAAGCCTAACCCTACAGGAAACATTTTTATTTGTGGAGCAAAAACATATAGTACAGGGATTGATAAAATAGTTGCTAGTATAATTTTATTTGCTCTTTTTGGGTCCATAAAAATATAAACAGCCAATGTAATTAACACAAAATAAACAGGAATAATAAAATAGGCAGCTCCTTTTAAATAAATAAAAATTAGCACGTTAATTATTAACCAAAACAATATTGGAGCAATCACTAAATCTGCTCCTGTAAATTTTTTAAAGAAGGGTTTATATATTTTAAAGAGCAACCATAGATTTAACAATGTAAAAGCAGCTATATACTCATATCCGTTGTACGTAAATCCATGTAATATATCTTTGTAGTGAGGGTGAATGAATAGAATTCCTTTCCATAATAAAATTGAAACTCCTATACAAGCAACCAAAGAAAATGTAAAAGGAGTAAAGCCTTTTAATATTCCCTTAATAGTTATTTTATTTAAAGCAATACCGAAGAAAAGTATAATACACAGTAGAAAAATTGCCCCAATTAATAATGGTAAAATCCAAGGAAAAGGATAGTGTAATAATCGTGTAAACGGAAAATTTGTATACACATGATCTGCAGAACTTTCAAGATTTGAAATATCAGAAAAAGCAAAATAATTTAATGTTGTCATTAAATAATCTGCTTGATGTAATAATGTTTCTCTATCTAGCCTTTCAAATGAATCTTGTTCCGTATGATAATCAAAATGATCTCCAATAAACGCAAAATTAAATCCGTTAATATTTCCTTGTTCTCTAAAAACAGTTAAATCTGTGTCATTAGGAAGCATTTTGTATATGCTATACATTAATGAATTGGCAGCAGGATAATTGGGTTTTGCTTTTAAAAACTCAGTTAACAATTTACTATTTTTACCGTTAGTTTCCATTAGCATATAACTTGGACCACCACTTCCACGAGCTTCAAAATTTAACACCAATCCAACATTTTTTGCTAACGGATGAGCATCAACAAAAGCTTTTGCACCTAAAAGACCCATTTCTTCTGCATCAGTAATTACAATATGAATATCATTTTTTGGCATTTTATATTGCGCTAAAAAAGCTCTTACACTTTCTAAAATGGTAACTACACCAGAACCTGCATCACTAGCCCCTAGAGAAGAATGTGGATTGGAATCGTAATGCGATAATAAAACCAAAGATTTTCCAGCTTCACTACCTTTAATGGTAGCAATAATGTTTGCATTATTTGTTGCCGCTCTCCATTTGTTATTAATGGCTACTTGTTGTTGAATTTCTGGTTGTAATCCTAATTTTTTAAGTTCGTTGACAATATAATTTTGAACTTTTATGTGATCTTCAGAACCTGTATAATGAGCGGTTTTAGAAATTTCTTTTAAATGTGTTAGCGCATTATTTATAGAAAACTCGGTTTCTGTAACGATCTTATTTTCAGAATAGGACGGCATCATATCCATAAAACTCCAATAAATTACAGAGACAATAATTAGAAAAGAAAGTATAGGGGCATATTTTTTCATTGAAATGTGATTTTTATAAATGTACTAATTTTTAGATAATTTGCTCTTTTTTAAGAGGATGAAACTTTTTTACTCTCTTTTTATTAATAAGAAATAATCATTTTCTAACGCCAAATAACCTTGATCATAAACATAAAAATAGACATTGCCTGTTTTAGTTTTATAAATTGATGTAAAAAAATTGAAGTCAAAACCTTGATCAAATAATTTTGTTCTTGTCACTTTTGTTTTTCCTGTAGTGTTTAATTCTGATAACACTTTATAGTTTTTACGCAACCGATTATTGGTATTTCTAATTAGGTTTTTACTCTCTTTATTTACTTTGTTATTATAGCTGTTTCGACAATAATCTGTACAGAATTTCTTATCAATTCTACCAACTATTTTTTCACCACATTCTAAACATTGTTTTGTTTCCATAGCATTTTATTTTTGTGGATTTAAAGATACAAAAAATCATTTACAAACGACTACAAACGTTTACATACGAAAGTAAACAGTTAGCAACCGAATAATATTTGGAAGTGATTGCATCTTTGCCATGTCAAATCAAACGAAGTATTTGGCATAATATTTATTAATTATTTAAAACCTTATCTTATGAGTACGTTAAGAAACAAAGTACAGTTAATTGGAAACTTAGGAAACAATCCAGAAATTATCACATTAGAAAGTGGTAAAAAATTAGCAAAAATTTCAATTGCTACAAATGAAACTTACAAGAATGCCCAAGGCGAAAAAGTTACAGATACGCAATGGCACAATGTAGTTGCATGGAATAAAACGGCAGAAATTATTGAAAAGTATTTACAAAAAGGAAGTGAAGTAGCTGTAGAAGGTAAATTAACATCTAGAAGTTATGAAGACAAAGATGGTACCAAAAAGTACATCACAGAAATTGTGTGTAATGAATTGTTAATGCTGGGAGGCAAGTAATAGGGGACTTGCAATGAAAAGAGGAGAGCATCAAACAGGTGCTCTTTTTCTTTTCAATATTTTTCTTGTTTTATAAAATTAAAATTAGATATTTGTGGCATCACGATGAACACACAAATTATCAATATCATTTCTATTATTGTCATTGCTATTCAAAAGCAACGATAAGGAAGTATATATATAATTTTAAAATAATATAAAAGCCTTCTGATATCAGAAGGCTTTTTTTATGAAAGAAATTAAAATGAATTTATTTAACAACATCATTATTACAATTATTGTCATTATTAGCTCACCACCGAGTTGATACAGATCGTTAATACCAATAAAAAGCAAGACCTGTATCAATTTGATGCAGGTTTTTTTTTAAATATTTTTAATTGGAAGCCACAAAAAAAATACATATAAATGTCAGTAAATCAATATTTTAAAATAAATACAATCAAACTGAATATAGACAGAGTTAAAAAATGAATTTCTATGGTGATTATTTAAATGATAAACCAAATTTGTTTGAATTTTTAGTTTGACATTCGCACAACTAATACAGAACGAACTTTAACAAATCACTAAAGTTTTATTCATTATATTTACAAAACAAAAATTTTGAACAAAAAGATTAGATATTATGACTAAATTAAAACTACGTTCGGTAATTTTCTTTTTATCTATAGCAATATTTTCTTTTATGTCTTGTCAAAAAGAAACAAAAGGAGATAAATTAACGATAGAATTTGAAAAGTACGAACTTGAAAATGGATTACAAGTAGTTCTTCACCAAGATAAATCAGATCCAATTGTATCGTTAGCGATTCAATATGGAGTAGGATCTAATAGAGAAAAGACAGGTAGAACTGGTTTTGCTCACTTATTTGAGCATATGTTGTTTCAAGAGTCTGAAAATGTTCCGCAGGATCAATTTTTTAAAAAAATTCAAGACTTAGGTGGCACATTAAATGGAGGAACTTGGAAAGATGGTACAATATATTATGAAGTTGTCCCAAACAATGCTTTAGAAACCATTATGTGGTTAGAAAGCGATAGAATGGGATTTTTAATTAACACAGTAACCGAATCTGCTTTTTACAATCAGCAAGAAGTTGTTCAAAATGAAAAAAGACAACGTGTAGACAACAACCCTTATGGGCATACCAACTGGGTATTAGATAAAGCTATTTATCCTGAAAGTCACCCATATAATTGGCAAGTTATTGGTGAATTGCTTGATTTACAAAGCGCAACTATTGAAGATGTTAAAGAGTTTTATGACAAATACTACGGGCCAAATAATGCTACTTTAGTCATCGCAGGAGATTTTGATACGAAAGAAGCAAAAGCTATGATCGAAAAGTATTTCGGTGAAATTAAACGTCGTCAAGAAGTAAAACCATTAAAACCAGTTAGAGTTACTTTATCTGAAACAAAAAGATTGTATCATGAAGATAATTTTGCTAGAGCCGCTCAGTTAAACATGGTTTGGCCAACGTTAGAACAATATACAGATGATGCTTATGCGTTAAATTTTTTAGGACAATTATTGTCTAATGGAAAGAAAGCACCCATGTATAAAGTTTTGGTACAGGATAAAAAGTTAACTTCAAGAGCTAGTGCCTATAATAATTCTCAAGAACTAGCTGGAGAATTTCATATTTCTATTACAGCAAATGGGAACAATAATTTAGCAGATGTTGAATCTGCTGTTTTCGAATCATTTAAGAAATTTGAGGAAGAAAGTTTTACAGATCAAGATGTAGAGAGAATCAAAGCAGGTCTAGAAACTAATTTTTATAATTCAATAAGTAGTGTTTTAGGGAAATCTTTTCAATTAGCTCAATACAATGTTTTTGCAGGTGACCCTGGTTTTATAACCGAAGATATTGAGAACATTAAAAAAGTAACTAAAAAAGATATTATTAGAGTATACAATAAGTATATAAAAGACAAACCTTACGTTATTACTAGTTTTGTTCCTAAAGGGAAATTAGAATTAGCCGCGAATAATTCTAAAAAAGCAGCGATCGTTGAAGAAGTAATTAAAGAGAATGTAGATGTAAAAATTGCAGACAAAAATAATAAAGTTGAAAAAACACCTTCTAAATTTGATAGATCTGTAGCTCCTAAAGCAGGAAAATCACCAAAACTTAATATTCCAGATTCATGGTCAGTAACATTAGAAAACGATATGAAAGTTTTAGGAATTAAACAGACAGAAATTCCAGTTGTTAATTTCAGTATTGTGATAGATGGTGGTCATTTATTAGATTCTTTTGAAAAAAATGGAGTAGCAAATTTGATGACAGACATCATGATAGAAGGAACCGCTAACAAAACTCCTTTACAATTAGAAGAAGAAATTGCTCTTTTAGGCGCTTCTATTAATATGGTTACCGGTAACGAAGCAATTACAATCAGAGGAAATACACTTGTAAGAAACTTCGATAAAACAATGAAACTTGTAGAAGAGATTCTTTTAGAACCAAGATGGGATGAAGAAGAATTACAAAGAATTAAAACAAGTACTATCAATAGTGTAAAACGTTCTGCTGCAAATCCAAATTTTGTTGCTAGAAATGTTGCCAACAAACTTTTATATGGTGATAAGCATATTTTCGCATACCCAATAAGTGGAACAGTAGAATCAATTGAAGCGATTACCATGGACGATTTAAAAGCCTTTTATAAAAAGAACTTTTCACCATCTGTGAGTAAATTCCACATTGTAGGAAATATTGATCAAGAAACAGTTACTGCTACTTTAGCAAGTTTAGAAAAGAAATGGAAAAGTAAAGAAGTTACAATTCCTACATTTGAAATGAATCCTGACAGAAATAAATCATCATTATATTTTGTAGACATTCCAAATGCAAAACAATCCGTAATTAATATTGGTTATTTATCAATGGCTAGAACAGATCCAGATTATTTTGCAGCAACTGTAATGAATTATAAATTAGGAGGATCTTTCTCAGGAAATGTAAATTTAATTTTAAGAGAAGAGAAAGGGTATACTTACGGAGCATTTACTGGGTTTAGTGGGACAAAAGTAAGAGGAACATTTACTGCTTCATCTAGTGTAAGGACCAATACAACATTCGAATCTGTAAATATTTTTAGAGATGAAATTAATAAGTATAAAAATGGAATTTCTCAAGAGGATTTAGATTTTACTAAAAATGCATTAATAAAATCTAATGCCAGACGTTTTGAAACTCAAGGTGCTTTACTAGGGATGCTTCAAAACATTAGTAATTACAATCTTTCACCAGATTACATTGCAAATGAAGAGGATATTATTAGAACTATGACCTTAGAGCAACACAAAGCATTAGCCAATAAATATTTAGATGCTTCTAAAATGGGGTATTTAGTTGTAGGTGATGCAGCTACTCAATTTGCAAAGTTTAAAAATGCTGGGTTTGATGAGGTAATCTTATTAGATAAAGAAGGAAAAGAAGTGAAATTGTCAAAAATTAAACTTTAAAAAGTTTATAACAATAAAAAAAGGTGTGATGATTATCACACCTTTTTTATTTTAAGAAAAAAATCTAATTTATCTTAGCTAAAGATTAGAAAGATAATTTTAGAACAAATTCTATTATGAAATCAATTTTAGAAGTTCCTGAAAAATATAGATTCACTCAGGTATTAGAACAAAATACTTATTTGATTAATGGTGAATTAAAACATTGGCATGGTGAACGAACCAATATTTATTCTCCTATATATCAAAAAAATAAAGAAGGAAAATTAGGTCCAACATTATTGGGATCAATTCCAAGCCTTACAGAAAAGGAAGCATTAGAGTCTTTAGACTCTGCCTATAATGCTTATGATAAAGGAAGAGGAGAATGGCCAACAATGAAAGTAGAAGAACGCATAGCGTGTATTGAAAATTTTTCTAAAATGATGTTAAAAACCAGAGACGAAGTTGTAAACTGGTTGATGTGGGAAATAGGAAAACCATATGAAGAGTCTTGTAATGAGTTTGATCGGACCATAGAATATATTAACGATACCATTACAACATTAAGAGAAATGGATCAAAAACACTCAGAAATTAAAAACAATAGCGGAATTTTAGCACAAGTTCGTAGAGCTCCGTTAGGTGTTGTATTGTGTTTAAGTCCATATAATTATCCATTGAACGAAACTTTTTGTTTGTTAATTCCGGCTTTAATAATGGGGAATACAACCATTTTTAAACCAGCAAAACACGGAATTTTATTATTATCACCATTGTTAGAAGCTTTCCAAAAATGTTTTCCAAAAGGTGTTGTAAACATTATTTATGGCAATGGAAGAACATTGGCAACACCTATAATGCAATCAGGAAAAATAGATGTATTGGCGTTAATTGGAAATAGCAAATCAGCTAATATTTTACAAGAATACCACCCAAAGAAAAATAGATTACGTTTGGTCTTAGGTTTAGAAGCTAAAAACCCTGGAATCGTTTTACCAGATTGCAATTTAGATTTGGCTGTTAAAGAATGTTTAAATGGTTCTTTAGCGTTTAATGGGCAAAGATGTACCGCATTAAAAATATTATTTGTCCATGAGGATATTGTTGAAGATTTTAATAAAAAATTTATTAAAGCATTAGAAGAATTAAAATACGGCAATCCTTGGGAAGATAATGTGAAACTTACCCCTTTACCTGAACCAAACAAACCAAAGTACATTAAAGAATTAATTTTTGATGCTCAAGAAAATGGTGCGCATATAATTAATAAAAAGGGAGGAGATACAGAAAATAGTTTTGTATATCCTGCTGTTTTATATCCTGTGAACTCAAAAATGAAAGTGTATCACGAAGAACAATTTGGGCCAGTTGTTCCTATTATCTCTTTTAAAGAAATTTCAGAGCCATTAACGTATGTTTCTGAATCAAATTATGGTCAGCAAGTAAGTTTATTCAGTCAAAACTCAGAAACATTAGCTCCATTAATTGACTCATTGGTAAATCAAGTTTGCAGGGTAAACATCAACTCTAAATGTCAACGAGGTCCCGACGTTTTTCCCTTTGTTGGAAGAAAAGATTCAGCCGTAAGTACCTTGAGTGTTTATGATGCGTTACGAACTTTTTCGATACGAACTTTAGTTGCTTTTAAAAGCAATCCATCTAATGACAAAATTTTAGATGACTTATTAGAAAGTAATCAGTCTAATTTTGTAAACACAAATTATATTTTGTAATTATTTTAACCACAGGGTATTTACGTCAGATTAAAGACAAGTTTCCAAATTAAAAAAAGAGTGCCACCTCATGGATAGCACTCTTTGTTCAATTGATTTAAGGAGTCGTTATATAATAGTACTTTGTCCCATATGAATATTGATAAAATTCATATTGCTTTCTTGTTGATGCTCAATATAATCAACAATAAAATCACCTACTTTGGAAGTTGTAAAAGCGTTTTCTGTGTTGATATCCTCTGTACTAATTCTTAGTTCTAATGATTTTTCTACTGCTTTTTCTATGGCTTCCGCTTCCTTAAATAGTCCTAAGTGTTGTAATAACATAGCAGCCGATAAAATAGAGGCAAGTGGATTTGCACTGTTTTTACCAGTTGCTTGAGGAAAAGAACCATGAATAGGCTCAAACAATGCGTTTTCTTTACCAATAGAGGCAGATGCTAGCAAACCAATAGATCCGCCAATTACACTCGCTTCATCACTAATTATATCTCCAAATAAATTTTCGGTTAATATTACATCAAACTGTTTCGGGTTTAAAATTAATTGCATTGCTGCATTGTCAACAAACAAAAAATCGAGTGTAACATCTGGATATTGACTTGCTAAATTTGTAACCGTTTTTCTCCATAAACGTGAAGTTTCTAAGACATTCGCTTTATCAACTAGTGTTAGCTTTTTACGTCTCTTTTGTGCTTCGATAAAAGCTAAATGTGCAATGCGTTCTATTTCCTCAACAGAATAAGAACAACCATCAAAGGCAATTTTTCCATCCTCACTTAACTCCTTAATTCCAAAGTAAATTCCGCCTGTTAACTCTCTATATATAGAAATATCAGTTCCTTTAATAACCTCTTTTTTTAAAGGTGAATTCTCAATTAATTGATCGTAAGCTTTTACGGGTCTAACATTACAAAACAAACCTAATTCTTTACGCAATTTAAGCAGGCCTTGTTCTGGTCTAACTTTGGCAGAAGGATCATTATCATATTTTGGATGACCAATTGCACCAAATAAAATTGCATCAGATTTTTTACAGACTGCTAAAGTTTCATTTGGTAACGGGTTTCCTGTTTTATCAATTGCACAGGCACCCATTAATACTTCTTTATAGATAAATGTGTGATCATAAACACCAGCGATTGCATTTAAAGCTTTTTTTGCTTGTGCTGTAACTTCGGGTCCAATTCCATCTCCAGGAATTACTGCAATATTGTATTTCATACTATTAAAATGTTGCCTCGAAGGCATTGATTTGTTGTTTTTTACTGATTAAATAATCGATGTCATCATATCCATTTAGCAAGCAAGTTTTTTTATAAGCATCAATTTCAAAAGAAGCATTTCCTATTTCAGATTCAATAGTTTGTTCTTCTAAATTCACTATAACTTCTGATGTAGGATTTTCCTCTAGATGCACAATTAATTTTTTCAAATATTCTTCGGTAACCTGTACGGGTAATAATCCGTTATTCAATGCATTTCCTTTAAAGATATCGGCAAAAAAACTACTTACAATTACTTTAAATCCATAGCCAACCAAAGCCCAAGCAGCATGTTCTCTACTAGAACCACAACCAAAATTATCTCCTGCTACTAAAATACTTCCGCTATATTTTGAGTTGTTTAAAGGAAACTCTTTATTGATGGTTCCGTCTTTATGAAAACGCCAATCTTTAAAAACTTGTTCGCCAAAACCTAATTTATCCGTTGCCTTTAAAAATCGTGCTGGGATGATTTGATCCGTATCGATATTTTCAGAAGCTAAAGGAATTGCTGTAGATTTTAAAAGTGTAAATTTTTCCATATAATTTATTAATCTATAATACAGGTTCTAGCACCTTTGTAACGTCTATTATTTTTCCTTCAATGGCAGCTGCAGCTGCTACAAGTGGACTTGCTAAAATAGTTCTAGCACCTTGTCCTTGTCGCCCTTCAAAGTTTCTGTTGGAAGTAGATACACAATATTCTCCAGAAGGAATTTTATCATCATTCATTGCCAAACAAGCAGAACATCCAGGTTGTCTTAACGTAAAACCGGCGGCTTCAAAAGTGGCTTTCAAACCTTCTTCGGTAATTTGTTTTGCAACTCGTTGCGATCCAGGAACCAACCAAGCTGTTACATTTTCGGCTTTTTGTTTTCCTTTTATATAGTTGGCTGCAACTCTAAAATCTTCAATTCTAGAATTGGTACAACTTCCAATAAACACATAATTAATTGGTGTATCAATCAAGGATTTCCCTTTTTCAAAATCCATATAGGTCAATGATTTTTCAAAAGAACTTTCGTTTTTGTTTGGAATCTTTTCAGAAATTTTAATTCCCATTCCTGGATTTGTTCCAAAAGTGATCATTGGTTCAATATCTGAGGCATCTATTTCATATTCTTTATCAAATTCAGCTCCCACATCTGTAGCTAAGGTTTTCCACTTTGCTACTTTTTCATCAAAATCAGTTCCTTTTGGAGCAAATTCTTTTCCTTTGATATAGTTAAATGTTGTCTGATCTGGGGCAATCATTCCGCCTCTAGCACCCATCTCAATACTCATATTGCAAACGGTCATTCTGCCTTCCATGCTCATGTTTTCAAAAACATCACCAGCATATTCGCAAAAATAACCGGTACCTGAATTGGTTCCTAACTTAGCAATGATATATAAAATAACATCTTTAGGAAGTACACCCTTTTTCAATTCCCCATTAACGAGTACCCTCATTTTTTTTGGTTTTTCTAAAAGTAGACATTGGCTCGCAAAAACTTGTGCTACTTGACTTGTTCCAATTCCAAAAGCAATGGTTCCGAATGCACCATGGGTTGACGTATGAGAATCTCCACAAACCATGGTCATACCAGGTTGAGTAATGCCCAATTCAGGGGCTATTACATGTACAATACCATTGTTTTCATGTCCCAAGCCATACAGAGGAATATTGTTCTTAAGACAATTTTTAGTCAGTTTTTCTAACTGGTTTCTAGAAAGCGCATCTTTTATGGGTAAATGTTGATTGATTGTGGGCGTATTGTGATCTGCTGTAGCCACAATTTTATCCGGTCTCGCAATGGGAATCCCTCTTTTTTCAAGTTCTTCAAAAGCTTGTGGACTTGTTACCTCATGAATTAAATGTGTATCTATATATAATATCTGTGGGCCATTTTCTATTACATCAACTACATGGGCATCCCAAACTTTATCAAAGAGTGTTTTTCTCATGATGCAATGGCTATTTTTGAAAACTTATTAACGTTTTTCATGATAGAATGTAAGTCTGTATCGTGAATCTCTTTTTGAATATCTGCTATTTGTAAGAAGTAATTATAGGCTTTGTCTAATTGAATTTTTGTTAATTCGTAACCAATTTTTTTAGCCCTATAGGCCAAGGCAGCTCTTCCGCTTCTAGCAGTTAATACAATTGCGCTTTCAGTAACACCAACATCTTCTGGATTCATAATTTCATAGGTTTCTCTATTTTTAATGACACCATCTTGATGTATTCCAGAGCTATGAGCAAAAGCATTGGCTCCAACAATAGCTTTGTTCGGTTGTACAGGCATTCCCATTTTTTCTCTAACCATCATACTTGTATCATAAAGCAATTGGGTATTGATGTTGGTTTCTAAATTTAAAGTTGGATGTTGTTTTAAAATCATTACAACTTCTTCCAAAGCAGTATTCCCAGCACGTTCTCCGATACCATTTATGGTACATTCAATTTGCCTAGCACCATTGATAGCTCCTGCAATAGAGTTTGCTGTTGCCATCCCCAAATCATTATGACAATGACAAGAAATAGTTACTTTTTCGATCCCTTTTACATGTTCTTTTAGGTATTTTATTTTGGCTCCGTACTCTTCAGGTAAACAATAGCCGGTGGTATCTGGTATGTTCAATACGGTTGCTCCAGCTTTGATTACTTCTTCACAAATCTGAGCAAGGAAAGCATTATCAGTTCTCCCTGCATCTTCGGCATAAAACTCTACATCTTCTACAAATGATTTTGCATAACGAACCGCAAGTACAGCTCTTGTTACTACTTCTTCTCTACTCGAATTAAATTTATACTTTATATGTGAATCACTGGTGCCAATACCTGTATGAATTCTAGGTTTTTTGGCGTATTTAAGGGCAGCAGCTGCCACTTCGATATCTTTCTCTACAGCTCTAGTTAAACCACAAACAGTAGCATTTTTTACAATTTTAGCAACTTCACTTACAGAATTAAAATCACCTGGACTCGAAACAGGAAAACCTGCTTCAATAACATCTACCCTCATAAAATCCAGTCGCTCTGCAATGACTAATTTCTGTTTAGTGTCTAGTTTACAACCAGGAACTTGTTCACCATCACGAAGCGTTGTGTCAAAAATTTGCATTTTATTATCTTGCATGTGTACTTCTTAATTTTTTAATCAAATTCAAATTTATATATTGACTTTTCTAAGAGAGAAAATTATCATAGCCTCTTTACAATGTTTAAAAGAGCTGTTTATAAAATAAAACTCTGATAATAAGAATATTATGGGTAAATCATTTACGTTAGCCAATAATCAAAACGATGCATTGTTTGAGTTGATTAAATCGTTGTCAAAATCAGAAAAAAGACAATTTAATTTGTATGTTGGAAGATTAGGTGGAAATACAGATGCAAAGTTTTTTTCTTTATTTAAATTTTTAGAAAAGTTAAAAACCTACGATGAACGACAAATTTTAGAGAATGGAATTGTTACCAAACAACAATTGTCAAATTTAAAAGCACATTTATACCGTCAAATCTTAATTAGTTTACGTTTAAATCCAGCTCTTCAAAATATTAGAATTCAAATCAGAGAGCAATTAGATTTCGCAACCGTTTTATATCAAAAAGGCTTGTACAAACAAAGCTTAAAATTGTTAGATAAAGCGAAATCAATGGCAATTGAAAACGAAGAGAAAAATATTGCTTACGAAATTGTTGAACTTGAAAAAGTAATTGAAACACAATACATCACAAGAAGTATTAGTTCGAGAGCAGACGTACTTTCTGAACAAGCAAAGATGTTAAGCCGGCAAAATGTAATAACTAGTAAATTGTCTAATTTATCATTACAATTATACAGTATATTACTAAAAACTGGACCTGCTCGAAACGATGAAGAGTTTGCAAAAGTTACGACATACTTTGATGCTAGAATGCCAGAATTTGATTTTAGTACACTCGGTTTTAGAGAGAAACTTTGGTTGTTTAAAGCTCACGTATGGAAGAGTTTTTTACTGCAAGATTTTTTAATGTGTTATAAATATTCGCATAAATGGATGCAGTTGTTTAGAGGGAATACAAAGCTAATCTCATTACACCCTGTGTTTTATTTAAAAGGGAAAAACTATTTACTTGAATCTCTTTTTTTTCTAAAACACTTTTCGAAATTTAAGGAAGAACTTGATTTTTTTAAAGCGGAAATTAAAAATCAAGAAATTCCGTTAAACAGCAACACCGAGCTGTTGATTTTTCAATACTATACGGCAAATCAATTGCATTTACACTTTTTAGAGGGCACATTTAAAGAAGGGGAGTTTTTGGTAAAAGAAATAGAGCAAAAGATAAAGAAATATGCTTCTAGGTTAGATAATCATCATATTGTAATCTTGTATTATAAAATTGCATGTTTGTATTTTGGGATGGGTGAAAATAGAAAATGTATTGCTTTTTTGGCAAAGATTATTGATTCTAAAAATTTACAAGCAGCAGAAGATCTGCAATGTTTTGCAAGGGTTTTAAATTTGATTGCTCATTATGAATGTGGAATGGATTATCATTTAGAAAGACAATTTAAAGAGACTTATAAATTCTTACTTAAAATGAAGAATTTACAAGCAGTTCAAAAAGAATTTATTATTTCGATTAAAGCTTTAAGTGATGTATATCCACATCAAATAAAAAACGAATTCAAAAAAATTCACACTAGATTGCAAAAGTTTGAAAATCATCCCTACGAAAAACGCGCATTTCTTTATTTAGACATTTTGTCTTGGTTAGAATGTAAAATTGAAAATAGACCAATCCGAGAAATTATTCGAAAAAAAGCAATAAGATTAAGTCGTTAACTTATTTGTCCGCCATTTTTAATTTTTTCTGCAGGTTCTACAAATGCTAATTTTCCATCAGGTGTGTCGGTCATTAAAATCATACCTTGACTTTCAACACCACGCAAAGTTCTCGGTGCTAAATTGCACAAGACAGTAACTTGCTGCCCAATAATATCTTCTGGGCTAAAACTTTCTGCAATTCCAGAAACAATGTTTCTTATATCGATACCAACGTCTACTTTTAGCTGCAATAATTTTTTAGTTTTCGGAACTTTAATGGCTTCTAAAATAGTTCCAACTCTGATGTCTAATTTGGTAAAATCATCAAACTCTATGGTTTCTTTTTGAGGCTCAACTGTTTTTGCAGCATTTTGGTTCGCTGTTTTTGTTGCTTGTAATTTTTCTAACTGTGCTTCAATTTCGCTGTCTTCAATTTTTGCAAACAACAACTCAGCTTTATTAATTTGATGAGTAGCTGTTAAGAGTATTTTTTTTGTTGAGATATCGTTCCAACTTAAAGACTCATTAATGTTTAAAATATTTTTTAATTTAACCGATGTAAAGGGCAAAAAAGGCTCCGATAAAACGGCTAAACCAGCCGCAATTTGCAAGGCAACATGCATAATGGTTTTTACGCGATCTTCATCTACTTTAATTACCTTCCAAGGTTCTTCATCCGCCAAATATTTATTTCCTAAACGAGCTAAATTCATTAATTCTTGACTCGCTTCTCTAAAGCGATAACGTTCAATAGATCTAGAAAGCGTAGTTGGAAATTCTTTTAAAGCAGCCAATGTTTCTTCATCAACGTTACTTAAATCTCCTGAAGCAGGCACCTGCCCATTGTAATACTTATTGGTTAATACAACTACACGATTGATGAAGTTTCCAAAGATGGCAACCAATTCGTTGTTATTTCTGGCTTGAAAATCTTTCCAAGTAAAATCGTTGTCTTTCGTTTCTGGAGCAGTTGCAGTTAATGCGTAACGCAACACATCTTGTTTTTCTGGGAAATCAACTAAATATTCGTGTAACCAAACCGCCCAGTTTTTAGACGTTGATAATTTGTTTCCTTCTAAATTTAAAAATTCATTAGCAGGGACATTTTCTGGAAGGATATAATTTCCATGTGCTTTTAACATTGCAGGAAAAATAATACAGTGAAAAACAATATTGTCTTTTCCAATAAAATGAACCAGCTTCGTATCATCATTTTTCCAAAAAGGTTCCCAATCTTTTTTGTGCTGTTCTGCCCATTCTTTAGTCGCAGAAATATATCCAATAGGTGCATCAAACCAGACATATAATACTTTTCCTTCAGCACCTTCAATAGGAACAGGAATACCCCAATCTAAATCACGTGTTACTGCTCTTGGTCGTAAACCATCATCAATCCAAGATTTTACTTGCCCCAACACATTGGGTTTCCAATCATTTTTATGCTCTTCTAAAATCCATTCTTTTAAAAAAGTTTCGTGTTTGTCAAGAGGTAAAAACCAGTGTTTAGTTTCTTTCAACGTAGGAACATTTCCGGTTATTGATGATTTTGGATTGATTAAATCTGTAGCATTATGGCTTGTTCCACAGCTTTCACATTGATCTCCATAACTTTCTTCGTTTCCGCATTTCGGACACGTTCCAACAACAAATCTATCTGCTAAATATTGGTCTGCTTCGGCATCATACAATTGCTCTGTAACTTCTTCAATAAACTCTTCATCATTGTACAACTTTAAGAAAAAATCTGATGCTGTTTTATGATGAATTTTTGCGGATGTTCTTGAATAATTATCAAAAGAAATTCCAAAATCTGCAAAAGAAGTTTTAATAATTTTGTGGTATTTATCAACTACTTGTTGCGGTGTAATTCCTTCTTTTTTAGCTTTGATTGTAATAGGTACTCCATGCTCATCTGATCCACAAACAAAAACCACATCTTCTCCTTTTAAACGTAAATAACGTGCGTAAATATCTGCAGGAACATAAACGCCAGCCAAATGCCCGATATGAACAGGGCCATTTGTGTAAGGTAAAGCAGCGGTAATTGTATATCTTTTTGGAGTATTCATTTCTATCGTATCGTTTTCGTTTAAAATTTATTTTGAACAAATTTTTGAAAAGCAAAAGTACGGAAAACCAACGAAAACTCATTTTTTTAAGCCGTCAAAAATAGATACATTTACAAAAATCATTTTTATGAAAGTAACAAAACTCTTTTTGATTGCATTTTTGTCATTAATTATTTCAAACAATCAAACGCAAGCTCAAGAAAACACAAAATCTGAGTTAATTACACCACCTTATTTACAAAAAGGAGACACCATTGCCATAGTTGCTCCAGCAGGCATCTTAACTGACAGAAAAGATGTAATAGATCAAGCTAAAGAATTGGCAGAAAGTTGGGGCCTACATGTTGTATATGGTAAACATTTATTTGACACAGCAGGTCATTTTTCTGCAACAGATGAAGAAAGAGCAGAAGATTTTCAAAAAGCAATGGACAATCCAAATATTAAAGCAATTTGGGCTGGACGTGGAGGTTACGGAACGGTAAGAATTTTAGACAGGTTAGATTACTCAAAGTTTATAGAGAGTCCAAAATGGGTAATTGGGTATTCAGATATTACTGCGTTGCATTCTCATTTAAATACATTAGGTTATGAAACTATACACGGAATGATGGGGACAAGTATGGGAGATGATGCTGAGAAAATTGTAGAAACGCTAAAATCATTTAAAAAGTCACTTTTTGGAGAAAAACTGAGCTATAGTTTAGTCTCTGTTAAAGAGAATAGAAAAGGAACGGCAAAAGGTAAATTAATTGGCGGGAACCTTTCTTTGTTAGCATCAATGTTAGGCTCTAAAAGTCAAATGAATGCCGATGATAAAATTTTATTTATTGAAGAAGTTGGTGAATATAAATATAGCATGGATAGAATGTTGCAAAGTTTAAAACGTGCTGGTTTTTTCGAAAAATGTAAAGGGATTATTGTAGGAGACATCTCTAAAATAAAAAGCAACACAACCAAATGGGGTAGCTCTATGGAACAACTAATTTTAGATGTAATTGCCGAATATGATTTTCCTGTTTTATTTAATTTTCCTGCTGGTCATGAGCCAGATAACAGATCGTTAATCTTAGGAAGAACTATTGAAATGAGTGTAACTAAAGAAGGAATTTCTACTGTAGTTTTTAATGAGTAAAAATGGCCCAGCACAATGAACTTGGTAAAAAAGGCGAGCAGTTAGCAGTAGATTTTTTATTGCAAAATAACTATAAAATTATTGCTCGTAATTATCGATTTTTAAAAGCTGAAATTGATATTATAGCTCGGAAAAAAGATGTTTTAGTTGCTATTGAGGTAAAAACACGTTCTTCTATAGATTATGGAAATCCACAAGACTTTATCAATCCTAAAAAAATAAAACTATTGGTTTCTGCGATGGATAATTTTGTTGTAGAAAATGATTTAGAAGTAGAAGTTCGGTTTGATATTATTGCCATTGTAAAACAAAAAAACGCCTTCGAAATAGAACATTTAGAAGACGCTTTTTTACATTTTTAAAATATTATTCTAAGTATTTAATAATTTTTTTAAGTTCATCTAATGTTTCTGGCTTAGCAATTATTTTTTTATTTTTATCTAACACAATATAGGTTGGTGTAGAATAAATTTGATAGGTTCTTGCTGTCGGATTTTCCCATTTTTTCAATCCAAGGGCATGATGCCAACCACTATATTTTGAAGTTAGGTTTTTCCATTCTTTATCGTCAGTTTCCATTCCAAATGCAATTACTTTTGAGTTTTTCATGTCTTTTGTAAACTCATACAATTGTGGAATTTCTCTTAAACAATGACCGCAACCTGTACTCCAAAAAACCAACACGTAATTATTGGCTTCGTTAATCTTTGAAAGTTTATACTTTTTTTCATTTGTGCTCCAGGTAATTTCTGGTGCAATTCTACCAATAGATACAACTGTTTTTTCTAGGTAACTATCTACAAATTCACTGTTTTGTATTGTTACAGGTAATTTTATATAAAAAGAATTTAATAGATAATCTGCAAAATCTACATTGCTAGCATTTACAAACTGTGTGATTAAAAACTCTATAATGTCTTTTTTAAAAGTAGGTGTTTTTGCTTTTTCTAAAACCCTTTTTACAGCTTTGTCATGTAATTCTTTTTGTTTTGTTGGATCTTCAGAATAGTTCATGTAAAAAACATAATCAGTAATTCTATCCACCAAAAAAGTAGAATTATACAATGTTTGATTGTTGAAGTCTATGGTGTCAAAAAAGTGTTCATTGATCGATTTTAAATATGACTGAGGATCTTTTGCAATCACAGGATTATTATATCTATTGGTAGCTTTGATGAAATGATACACCATTTTTCCTTTAGATTTTGACAAATATTGCTTTTGTAAACTTTCAATTTTTGTTAATTGAGTTCCGTATAAACTAGCTGTTTTTGCTACTGGGTTTTTTAAATAAGCAATTTGTAAAGAATCTGTTTTATATTGTTGAATAGACACCGTATTAATGTACTCTTGGTATAATTTATTTTCAGTAGATTTAGAAAACTGAATGGTTTGTTCTGCTTGTTCTGGATTGAAGGTAAAAGCAACATCTTCTTTGTTAAATAAGAAATCTGCAAAACCACTTCCTTCGGTTTTATAGCTTACTCGATAGGCACCAGATTTAGTGTTTGCGGGCATGTCAAAAGAAAATTTCCCTTTTTCAATTTTTCCGCTTTTTACAAATACTTGTCTTGCACCTTCTATTTTATACAAAATAACCCAAGTATAATTTCCGGGCGGATTCATTTCTCCATCAACTTTATATTGTGCTTGTAAACTGAAAGAAATCAGTAAGAGTAGTAATAATAATTTTTTCATTAATTGCGATTTATCTTCCAAAAAAAGTTCAAGAAGTGTACCAAAATTACTATTTATAACTTAAAATAATTACATTGCTTTAAAATAATTAACATGAATTTCACAAATAAAGTGATTTGGATTACTGGTGCATCTTCCGGAATTGGAAAAGCATTGGCAATACACCTCTCTACATTAAATGCAAAGTTGATTTTATCGGCAAGGAATGAAGAAAAATTAGAACAGGTAAAACAAGCTTGTGAATATTCTGAAGCGATTAAAATTTTACCTTTAGATTTAGAAGATTACGCTAATTTTAATGCTAAAGTTATAGAAGCAGTCAATTGGTGTGGCAGGGTAGATATTTTGGTAAATAATGGCGGAATTAGTCAAAGATCTTTAGCTAGTAAAACTTCAATTGAGGTAGATAAACGAATCATAGATATCAATTATTTAGGAACGATTGCTTTAACAAAAGCATTATTACCCTATTTTATTGAAAACAAAAGTGGGCAATTTGTAGTTACTACAAGTATTGTTGGTAAAATAGGAACTCCTTTACGATCTAGTTATGCAGCTTCTAAACACGCGTTGCATGGTTTTTTTGATAGTTTGCGCGCAGAAAACCATAAAAACAATATCGCTGTAACTTTGGTATGCCCTGGATTTGTAAAAACCAATGTTTCTATAAATGCGTTAACTGGTGACGGGACTGCACAAAATAAAATGGATGTTGCTACTCAGAACGGGATTGAGCCAAATCGTTTTGCCAAAATTATGGCAAAGGCTATCTATGCTAAAAAAGAAGAGGTTTATATTGCTGGGTTTAAAGAAAAATTAGGAGTGTATGTTAAACGGTTTTTTCCTAAATTGTTATCAGTGATGATTCGAAAATTGAGAGTTACTTAATAAACTCTAAGGCTTCAAAATAAAAAATGATTGCTTCTTTCATCAAAACAGATTGTTCACCTGGTTTTAAATTTGGTAATTGATTGATAGTTTTGTAATGTGGCCATCCATCATCGTCAAAAAATTCAAATTCGTAATAACCATAAGGCTCTAATAACTTACAAATAGCAATGTGCATTAAATTTACTTTTTCGTCCTTCTTAAATTTTCTGTGACCTTGACCTAATTCTTGAATCCCAATTAAATAAATAATGGCATCAATATTTAAGGCATCACCATCTGCAAATTGCGTTGATAACTGACCAACTAATAAATCCCATTTTTCTTTTAAAGAAGTAATCTTTGTCATAAACCTAAACTAAGCCACAAAGATACATACTATCTGTAATATTTTCGTTCTTTTTTAGTAAGTTAGCACAGAAAACAAAATAGATATTTATGAATGTTTTTGATGTTGTAATTACCTTATTCTTATTATTTGGTTTTATAAGAGGTTTAATGAAAGGACTTTTTATAGAAGTTGCGTCTTTAGTTGCTTTAATTGGAGGTGTTTGGGGCTCTATTCATTTTTCTTATTTTATTGGAGATTTTCTAAAAGAAAGTGTCTCTTGGTCTGAAAAAAAAATCGCTTTAGCCGCATTTGCAATTACTTTTATTTTGATCATAATAGTTGTTAGTTTATTAGGCAGATTTTTAACAAAACTAGCCGATTTAGCAGCTTTAGGAATGGTCAATAAAATTCTTGGTGGCCTTTTTGGTTTGTTAAAAATAGGACTGGTATTGAGTATTGTTTTTATCTTTTTTGATAGAATGAATTCTACGATTTCTTTTATTGACAAAAAAACTTTAGATGAATCTATTTTATACAGCCCGGTAAAAAGTATTGCCCCAACAATTTTTCCATCAATCATAAAAGAAGATGGGCTAGAAGAAGATGTAATTGATGATATTATAAAAGAAGTAGAATAAAAAAAGACTTGCAATACTGAAACAAGTTCAGCATCAATGCAAGCCTTTTAAGTTGTATAAAAAAAGTTATAGCATGGTAACTTTTCCGCTACTAATGTGGTAAACACCACCAACTATTTTTATTTCACCATTTTTTTCCATTTCATTTAGAATTGGACTTTTCTCTCTAATTCTGTCAATTGTCAATCGAACATTATTTTCAATTGTTTTATCAACAAAATCGTTGTTAGAAGAATTGTATTTCCCCTTAACTTGAGTTTCAGAAAGTTTTACAGCAGGCTGAATGTTTTCTAACAATGCAGTAATATTTCCAAGTTCTACATGGTCGCAAGCTGCTTTTACAGCGCCGCAACTTTCATGTCCAAGTACAAAGATTAATTTACTTCCAGCCACTTTACATGAATACTCCATGCTTCCTAAAATGTCTATATTTTCAAAATTACCTGCAACTCTGGCAACAAAAACATCTCCAATTGTTTGATCAAAAATTAATTCTACAGGAACTCTAGAATCAATACATGAAAGTACAATTGCTTTTGGGTGTTGACCATCCGTTGTTTGAGAAATTAACGCCTTATGGTCTATAGAGTGTACTTCATCTCTAATAAAACGCGCATTTCCTTCTATAAAATCTTGTAACACCTTCATTGGCGTTAAACTATCTTGTTGTTCTTTTGTGATTGCTTTATTTCTATGTGGCATAATTTATTTTTTTAATTGTTGTGTTTTAATCCATTTGATACTCTCTGAAAAAGATTTAAAAATATCTTCTTGTGGAATCAAATCAGGAATGATATCAATTCTTTCCATCATATATCTTGGTTGTTGCAACAAGTTTACGAATAATACTTGAACTTTCTTTTTTCTTAACTCTTGAAGTACATCTTCCATGGCATACAAACCAGATTGATCCATGTACTGCATACGTCCTAAACGAATGATTACAGTAGTTGCTGTCTCTGGAATTTGCTGCGCTAAACTATGAAAGTCACTTGTTGTACCAAAAAATAAAGGACCTTTTATGTGTTTTATAAAAACAGATTCTTTTAATTCTTCTGGGAAATCACCTTCGTCTGCCCAATTTTTTTCTTTCTTTAAAGATTTTACATCAGAACGTTCTGCAGACAAATCTCCAATTTTTTTCATAAACATTAACGAAGCAATGACTAATCCAATTCCTACTGCGTATACTAAATTCCAGAAGGTTGATAAAATCAATACTATCATCATGATAACTACTTCTGAACTTAATTTTATTGGTCCAAATTTGATATCTTTTGGTAAACTCGGTATTGCTTTTAATCCTTTGTAATCCATTACACCAATACCAACTGTTATTAAGATACCCGCTAATACGGCAGCTGGAATTTTAGATGCAATCGGACCTAGACCTAGAAGAATTATTAATAACATAAGTCCGGCAATCATTCCAGATAATTTTGTTTTTCCTCCAGAATTAATATTTACTACGGTTCTAATTGTTGCTCCAGCTCCTGGTAAACCACCAAAGATAGCACCAATACTATTTCCAATTCCTTGTCCAATTAGTTCTTTATTTGGTTTGTGTTTAGTTTTGGTCATATTATCAGCAACAACACTTGTTAGTAAAGAATCAATAGCCCCTAATAAAGCTAAAGTCAATGCTGTAAAGATGTATGGTGCGACACTTCCTAAACTAAACTCAGTAAACATTGATAAGTTCGGAATTGGAAAACCACCAGGTATTGTTTCAATAGATCTATAATCTAAGCCAAACCCAACAGCAATTCCAGACATGACCAGTAATGCCACTAGTGTGCTCGGAACCTTTGTTGTTATTCGTTTAAAACCATATATAATAATGATAGTTCCTATTGCGAGCAATAATTCTAATATATTTATATTTTTTAAAGCGTTTGGTAATACTTTAATTGCGCCTAATACACCAGAAGCCTCTTTAGAAGCTAACGTTTTAGATTCTTTTAAAATATCACTTTCAGTAATTAATTCTGCTCGCTTAATGGTTTCTTTAAAATCTTCTAAAACAAGAATACCTTCTCCGGCTTCTTTCTTTAAAATATTTTCTAAAATGATTTCTTCAGCTTGAGGTTTGTATTGATTTACATAACTTAAATCCTCTTTTGGATAATATCCTAGTGAAGGTAAAATTTGTGTAATTAAAATTATAACCCCAATAGCGGTCATGAAACCAGAAACCACAGGATATGGAATATATCGAATGTATTTTCCGATACCTAAAGCTCCTAAACCTATCTGCATTAATCCCGCTAATAAGAAAACCGTTAAAATTGTTGGTAGTGCTTTTGACACATCTCCGTCATTGGAAGCAATTATACCTGCAATTATAACCATACTTACAGCTGTCATTGGCGCTGTTGGTCCAGAAATTTGTGTGTTTGTTCCGCCAAAAAGAGCGGCAAAAAAACTTAAAAATATAGCTCCGTATAATCCTGCACTTGGTCCAAGTCCAGAACTAACTCCGAATGCTAATGCTAATGGTAATGCAACAATTCCAGCAGTAATACCACCAAAAAGATCGCCTCTAATATTTTTGAACATATTGAATATTTTTTTAACCTCAATTAAATGTTTAAGGTTATTAATAAAAAATGAATGATTGATTTTTTCTCTAATAAGAGAAACACTTTAAGCTAAAATTAAAGATGTTCTGGAGGAGGGAAAACAGTATTTAAATACGGTTTTGTGTAATTTTTGTCTGTGTGTATAGCAGTGCTAATTTTTTCTGTAGAAGAAAAAACAAATTCACTAATTTTTAAAGGAGATAAAATAATTTTTATTTTTTCTGCTTGTTTACTACTAGATTCTTCTTCTGAATTTGAATATATAAATGAAATATCAACAGAACAATCTACCACTGTTATTAAAGTGGGAGCTATGATAAATGTCAGAAACAGTATTGAGAAAAAAACAGCTATTTTGTTTTTATACATTCTTTATTCGTAAAATTCTTGCGAAGATAAGTTTTTTTAGAAAATTAAAATGTTATTAATCTGTTAACATTTTAATACTTACTGTTGAAATCCAACCTATTTTACCGTCAGCTAATTTAATTTTTTTCCAATCATCTAGAGCATCCAAAACTTGTACTTTTGTGCCTTCATGCAGTTCAAAAACCTCATCAGAATTTGAGGTAGGTGCATTATTTACAGATATTTTAGGCGAAAATACAATGGCATATTTAGTGTTCTTTGCTTTTTGATATTGATGATAGGTTATAAATATTGAAAAAATCAATAAGAAGAAAGAAACAATACTTGTTAAGAAGTAAACTCTCTTTTTGTTAGAAATTGTAGAGAAGTAAAAAAGCAAAAACAGTATAGCTGCCAAAAAAGAAAACACAACGGCTAATAGAGCCCATTCATTATATGAAAGCTTTTGTAAATAATTAATTTCTAACCGTTGTAAAAAAGTTTTTGGAAGTTCTTCAATATTATCAATAGTCATTCTTTTTGCAAACTCTAAATTATTAGCTGCATCACTATTTAAAGGATTTAACAATAATGCTTTTTCATAATTATAAATGGTGTTTGCAACATTATTTAGTTTGTAATACGAATTACCTAAATTGTAATACAGGGTAGAAGAAACAGAATCTTTTGCTTCGATTTGTTTATAGAGTTTTATAGCTTCTTCAAACTTACCTTCTTTGTATAAAAGATTCGCATTCTCAAATAATTTTCTAGCACTTGTTTGTGCAACAAAAATTGTAGAAGACAGCAGACATAAAAAGAAAAATATTTTTTTCATTGTTTATAATTGTTTGTCTAATGCGGTTATTATTTCTTTTGATTTTTCATATACATCATTCATCATTACTTCTGTAATAGGAGTATAACGAGCAAAATCACAATCATTTAATACATCAATAAAAACAGTAATTGTATCTTCATTTACATTTTTAGAAAGTAAAAGTTCTTTAATATTGTCTCTACTAATATCAGAAGTTTCTATTTGTAGCTTTGCTTTTAAATAATTATGTAATGCTTTTTCTAAGGCAATATAAAATTCTTCTTTATTTCCTAGTTGTTTTTTTGCTTCAGAAAGGTACTTTCTAGCCAACCTATCTGCTTTACGTTGTTTTACGCCAACAATATCACTATTTCTTTTTGCCGAAATATTGTATAAAATAATTCCAAACGGAATTGCAATCAAAGGCAATAAAAGCAAAAAGTAAAATAGATTTGATTTAAAGAAGTTTTCTTTTTGGGTTGTTACAAAAGTACTCTTGGTTTGAATATATCTAAAATTAGCACCAGTAACACCTATATCTTTTTTAACTATATTATTTGTGGTAGTTACAATTTCTTTTCCTTCTAAAACATTTACAAATAAGTCTTCTGTGGTAATGGTTTTATATTTTTTTTCTGAAGGATTAAAATAAGAGAATGAGACTTTTGGTATTTTATATTTCCCTTTAAACTGAGGTACTACGGTATATAAATCGTAAACAGAACCTTGAATTCCGTTTAACGTTGTTCTAATGGCTTCTTTATATTCTGGAGTATATATTTCTAATTCTTTTGGCGTTTCAATTTTTGGAATTTCAAATAATTTTAAATTTCCTTTTCCAGTAACCCCAACTTTTATTTGTGAAGATTCATTTGCTTTTAAATCGTTTTTACTAGAAGTAATGCTAAAATCAAATTCTCCAACGGCACCGTTAAAGTTTTCTGGTTTATTTTCTAATGGTAGTTGTTTAACATTAATGTTTTTATTGGCTGATGAAAAAACCATAGAAAGGTTTCTTGTAATAGGATTTCCAAAAAAATCTCCTCTCCCTGTTGGAACTCCAATTAAGATGTCCATTTTCATGGGTTCAATCAATAATTTTCCAGATTTAGTTGGAATTAATAATGCTTTTTTTAAGACAACATATCTGTAATTTTCGCCATTATAAACACCATTTTTAATTTGTAAATTATTAATATTTATATCTTGATTCCAAAAACCATTGTATTGTGGAGTTTCTGTTACAGAAAAATCTTTAACACTAATGTTTTCACTTACATACAATTTGTACTCTACATAAATACCCTCGCCAACATACGGTTGTGTTTTAGAAACTTCTGCTACTAAATGTACATTTTGTTTTGCTATATAATTTGGATCATTTGGGTTAGGTGGAATATCTACAGCCTTTAGGATATTCATTTTTACCGAGTTAGACGTCAGTGTTTTGCCGTTTAATAAAATTGTTGCACCAGAAATTGAATACGTTCCGATGGCTTTTGGCTCAATCACATAAGTATAAGATTGAGAAAAAGTTACTTTGCCATTTATCCAAGATTGATTTACAGATTGACTAGGGCCAGCAACAACTTTAAAATTCTCAAAACTCGGAGGTGTAAAATTATCTGCTCCTTGTTTGTTGATAGAAAAAACAATTCTAAAACGTTCATTTACACCTAATTTACTTTTACTCACGGTAGTTTTAAACTCTGCTTGAGCAAAAATAGATTGAGTTAAAAAACTCAAAAATAGTAGTATGTAAATACTGTTTCTTTTCATTTTTAAATCCTTAAAAATAATAACTTTTTTAGAAAATTAATACACAAGAATTACCAATCTTTTTCTTGCTTAACCTTAGCTCCTTTAGATTTTTTAACATTCATTTTCTTTTGAGTTTTCTTTTCCTCATTGTTTAAACTTTCTAACAATTGTTTAATCTGCTGAGGTGTCATATTACCCTTTTTAGGCTTTGGTTTTTGCGGATTGTTCTTTTGATCGTTTGGATTTTTCTTTTGCTTCTGATCGTTGTCTTTATCTCCGTCTTTTTTATCGTTCTTTTTGTCGTCTTTCTTGTCGTCTTTCTTTTTATCGTCGTTTTTATCTTTGTCGCCTTTTTTATCTTTGTTCTCTTTTTTATCTTTATTGTCTTTTTTCTTGTCGTCTTTTTTATCCTTATTGTCTTTCTTCTCTTTTTCCTTTTCTTTCTTCAATAATTCTTTAGCAACGGCTAAATTGTATCGAGTTTCGTCATCATTTGGATTGTTACGCAACGAGTTTTTATAAGCATCCACAGCTTGCTGATATTGTTTTTGTTCCATTGCAGCATTTCCAATATTATGAAAAGACTCTGCTTTTGTAAATTTATCTTCAGTTCCTTTTGCAGAAACTTCGTATTGTGGAACAGCTTCTTTGAAGTTTTTCTGCTGATATAAAGCGTTCCCTAAATTATAACTTGCTTTTTTATAGGTTGAACTTTTTTCTAATGCTTTTTTAAACAACACACTTGCATCGGTATATTTTTCTTGCTGATACAATTCGTTTCCTTCTCTTAATAAACTTCTTGCTTCTCTTTTTAAAGCAACAGAATCTTTTACTTCTTGAGCGTTTGAAAATGCTGTTAAAAACAACAGTAATAGTAAAAATGAATGTTGTGTTTTCATAATGTTGTATTTATTGCTCGTTAAATAAATCGATTTTCTTAATCCATTTTGTTTTCTTGTCTAAAAAGAAAACATCTATCAATAAAAAGAAAATCCCCAATCCAATAAACCATTGAAATTGATCTTTATAATCTGAAAATTGCTTGGTTTCGAACTCACTTTTTTGAGCATTCGCAATCAATTCTTCAATAAAATCTACAGGCTTTTCTGTTTTATTCCCATCAATATATCTTCCGCTTGCAGCATTTGCAATGGCTTCTAAGACATCCCCTTTTCTTTTGGTGATTACCGTTTCTCCTTTGTATTTTTTATAACCGATTAGTGAGCCACTTACTTTCATAGGAATCGGTGCTCCTTTTTCTGTACCAACACCAATTGTATACACCTTTATGCCTTCTTTTGACATGTTTTGTGCTACTTGTTTTGTATCTTCTTGATGATCTTCTCCGTCAGAAATAATAATTAAAAAACGGTTGGTTTGTTCATCATTATTGTAATAGGTTTTTGCCAAATCCAACGCTTCATTTATGGCTGTTCCTTGACTTGAAACCATGTCTGGATTTGCATTTTGTAAAAACATTTTTGCCGCTGCATGATCTGTTGTAATAGGCAACAATGGATACGAATTACCAGCGTAAATAATAATTCCAACTCTATCACTTCCTAATTTATCTATAATTTTAGAAATGATTTGTTTGGCTTTTTCCAATCTATTTGGGGCGATATCTTCTGCCAACATACTTTTAGAAACATCTAGTGCAAACACAACATCTACACCTTCACGTTTTACCGTTTTTAACTTGGTTCCCATCTTAGGATTCACCAAAGAAATGACTAAAAAACCAATACCGATTGCTAAAAATATCAATTTTAAAACCGATTTAAAAGTGGATGCATTTGGGGCTAATTTTTCTAATAAAAGTGCATCTGTAAATCGTTTTTGAGCTCTCTTTTTCCACCAAAAAGTCAATAGAAATACTACAATTATTGTTGGGATAATTGCTAAGTAATAAAAATATGTCGGTTCTTCTATTTGATACATTCTTAAATAAAACTTTTAAAAAGTGTGTTCTTTAATAGATATTCTAATACTAATAAACCCAATGCTAATAGCACCAAACTTCTATACAGTTCTTGATAATTATAGTATTTAAATTCTTCTATTTTTGTTTTTTCTAACTTGTTGATTTCGTCGTAAATTGCTTTTAATTCTGTATTGTCGGTTGCTCTAAAATATTGCCCTTCAGTTTCTTTTGCAATATGTTTTAGCAGTTCTTCATCAATTTCTACTTGTTGTTTTCTAAATTGCAATTGACCTGTCCTAGGGTCTTTAAAAGCCGGGAAATCTGCCATTCCGTTAGTTCCAATTCCAATGGTATATACTTTTATTAAAAGCTCTTTTGCTAATTCTGTGGCTGTTTTTGGATCGATAAATCCAGAATTGTTTACACCGTCTGTCAATAAAATAATGACTTTACTTTTGGCTTTGCTTTCTTTCAATCTGTTTACTGCAGAACCCAATCCCATACCAATGGCGGTTCCGCCTTCCAACTGACCCCATTTTATTTGTGAAATGGTTCTTTTTACAATTCCTTTATCACTAGTAATTGGAGTTTGCGTAAAACTTTCACCCGCATATAATACAATTCCGATTCTGTCATTAGGTCTTTGATTAACAAAATCTGTTGCAACAACTTTTAAGGCTTCTAATCGGTTTGGTTTTAAATCTCTTGCCAACATACTTGCAGAAACATCAATTGCCATTACAATATCAATACCTCTGTTTGTTTTTGTTTTTTTGCTAACCGCAACATTTCTTGGTCTTGCCAATGCTAGAATCAAAACACACAAAGCACTAATTCTTAACACAAAAAGTAGAGGTTTTAGTTTAGAAACAATAGATTGTTCCCCCTTAAATCCCTTTACACTAGGTATGGTTAATGTAGCAGCGCTTCTTTTACGAACGATAATTCGCCAAAAAATCACTAAAGGAATTAGTGCAAACAACCAGAAAAATTCTGGACTATGAAACTCAAAATTACTCCAGTTCATCTGCTTCAGTTTTAATTTCAGGAGATTTGATTGTTTTTGGTTTTAATTCAGTTACAACCTCTTCTGCTTCCTTTCTATTGGCTTCAATTTGTTCTGAGATTGGTTTCGATTTTGCAAACTTTACTAAATCTGCTTCTCTTAATAAATCTCTTAATTTTTTTATTGTCTCTTTTGTTGTTGAGATTGCTTTTGAATCGTTAAAATCAGTTAAGATATCAATCAATTCATCAGTAGTCGATTCTAAAGCAGGCACTTTTAATTCACGCTCAATAAATCCTCTAACAATTTCTGTTAATTCGCTGTAATATTCTTTTATTTGATTGTTTTGCCACAATAATTTTTCATCCAACTCATGTAGTTTCTGAATTGCTTCTTCAAAAGGCGGAAGGGCAGGAACGACAACCTCTTCTTCTACTTCTTTCTTTTTTCGTAGTGCAAAATATAGTATCAAACCAATAATTATCAATGCGATGAGAGCATACCATAAATAAGGCTTAAAGTCATCAAACTGATACGGTTCACTTTGAATCGCTTTAATAGGAAACATTTTTTGTTTTGTAGTATCAACCTTAACCGATGCCACTTTTATCAATAAAGAATCTGTTAAATGCAATCGTTGACGGATAAAAATTTGTTGCTGCGGAATGTAATACGCTCCGCTATCAAAACCAGTTAAAATGTATTTTTTTATCAATTGGTTTTTTAAGGTATCAATTTTTTTGTCTTCTATAATTTCTAAACCCGTTAATTTTTCTAGTTTAGAAATGATCACATTCGCAGTATCGTTAACCGTTATTTTAAACTCAAATTGTTCGCCAATTCTAATATTAGTCGTGTCAATTTCTGCTTTTACAACAGGAGTATTCTGTGCAAATGCAACAAAAGAGAATAGTAATAATAGGGATACAAAATACTTCTTCATTTCTTCTAACTTCCTTTGTGTTTAAAATATCCTAATAATTTTTTCACGTAATTTTCATCCACACGTGTGCTAATTGTCCCTGCTCCAGATCTGCTAAATGTTTTTGTATAATAGTCATCTAAGCGCAAAGCATTTGCTTTGTAATTATTTCTAATACTTTTAGAACTCGTATTTATCAATTGTACGGTGCCGGTTTCTGCATCTTGCATCGGAACAATTCCTAAATTCGGAATTTCCTCATCGTGTTTGTCAAAAACTTTTATTCCTGTAACATCGTGTTTTCTTCCAGCAATTTTTAAGGTTTGCTCGTAATCATCATCCATAAAATCAGACAACAGAAAAACAATCGCTTTCTTTTTCATCACGTTGGATAAAAATTTCAATGCCTCATTGATATTCGTTTGTTTGCTTCTTGGAGAAAACTCAATCAATTCACGAATAATTCTTAATACATGACTTTTTCCCTTTTTAGGCGGAATGTATAATTCTACCTGGTCAGAAAACAAAATCAACCCAACTTTATCGTTGTTTTGGATTGCAGAAAAAGCCAATGTTGCAGCAATTTCTGTAGCAGTGTCTCTTTTAAATTGTTGATTTGTGCCAAAGAATTCAGAACCAGAAATATCTACCATTAACATCATGGTTAACTCACGTTCTTCTTCAAAAACTTTCACATAAGGTTCGTTGTAACGCGCAGTAACATTCCAATCTATCGCTCTAATATCATCACCATATTGGTATTGACGTACTTCAGAAAAAGTCATACCTCTACCTTTAAAGGTCGAATGATATTCACCACCAAAAATATGATCAGACAAACGTCGTGTCTTGATCTCAATTTTTCGTACTTTTTTAAGTATTTCTTTAGTCTCCATTTCTTTTAATTGTCATTCCGCACTTGATGCGGAATCTAATAATTATTAGTTTCTGTTAATGAGATTCCTGCTTTCGCAGGAATGACAGGAAAGATTATGGTACTTCAACTTCGTTAATGATGCTGTTTATAATGTCTTCTGAAGTTACATTTTCTGCTTCAGCTTCGTAGGTAATTCCAATTCTATGCCTTAAAACATCGTGAACAACTGCCCTCACATCTTCAGGAATTACATAACCTCTTCGCTTAATAAATGCATAACATTTTGCTGCTTTTGCTAAATTGATACTTCCACGAGGAGAGGCCCCAAAACTGATTAATGCATTTAAGTTTGATAAGTTGTAGTTTTCAGGATAACGGGTTGCAAAAATGATGTCTAAAATGTATTTTTCAATCTTTTCATCCATGTATACTTCATTTACCACTTCACGAGCTTTTAAAATTTGCTCTACAGAAATTACTGGATTGATAGTGGTAAATTCGCTATTTAAATTCTGACGCATAATGGTTTGTTCATCAGAAATTTTTGGATAATCAATAACCACTTTTAGCATAAAACGGTCAACTTGCGCTTCTGGTAATGGATAAGTTCCTTCTTGTTCTACCGGATTTTGAGTTGCCATTACCAAGAAAGGTTCCTCTAACTTAAATGTAGTGTCGCCAATTGTAATCTGACGTTCTTGCATAGCTTCTAACAAAGCAGACTGTACTTTTGCTGGCGCTCTGTTAATCTCATCTGCCAACACAAAGTTTGCGAATATTGGACCTTTTTTTATCGAAAAATCATTTTCTTTAATATTGTAAATCATGGTACCAACAACATCTGCAGGTAATAAATCTGGAGTAAACTGAATTCTACTAAAGCTAGCTTGCACTGCTTTTGACAAGGTGTTAATGGCTAATGTTTTTGCTAAACCCGGAACACCTTCCAATAAAATGTGTCCGTTTCCTAAAAGCCCAATCAACAATCTTTCTATCATGTCTTTTTGCCCGACAATAACCTTGTTCATTTCTAAGGTTAAAATGTCTATAAAGGCACTTTCTCTTTCAATCTTTTCATTGATTGCTCTTACATCTACATTCATTTGTTGTTCTATCATTTTAGTAATTTATGGGTGATAAAAATTAATTGGAAACAAAGCTACAATAATAGCATTTTTTTTCTTGTTAAAAGAATGCTAAAGGTTTGGTAATAGTTATTATAGTGTTTGAAGTGTTTCCAATAGTTGTTATTCCTAGAATAAAAACTAAACTTAAAATTATCTTTTTCATAGTTATTTTTTTTGAGTGTATCACACTAGTTATTTTTTTATTGAGTTTTAATGAATAAACAAGTCTATAACTCTAAAAACTTGCAAGAAAATTTACTTCTAAAGGTTTTTTCTTTTATTGTTAAGTATAGCTAAGTCATTCCTTGTTGGTTTTAAGTGAAATAATTAAATAAAATGTTTTTCTTTTATAAAGTTAACCCCAGAAGACTTTCTTTTTCATAGCAATTTCTAGTAAGGTTTTTCTTTTTCGCTTTGTAAAGTTTATAATAGGTTTTTTAATTTCCAAATATTTTAATTCCCTTTTTGGAATAATATTTTTTATTGTAAAGAAATTCCTCCACAGCGCTATTCCAAAATTGAATGTTTCTTTTTCATTTTATTTAGTAATTTTGATGAAAAAAGCTATTAATGATATGGAAAAAGAAAAACCTCAAGCGAAAGCTGCTAAAATTTTACAGCGAATAATTAAGAAAAGACTAGAGTTAGGAATTACACAAAAGGAATTAGCGATTGAGTTGTATTTGTCTTCAAACGGGTATTTTAAAATTGAAAAAGGATATACGAGTTTAAGTTTACTACGTTTGCTAGAAATAGCGAAAGCTCTTAAAGTAAACCCCTGTGATTTCTTTGAAGACTTGTAGAAGGCTTCTCGATACAATTTTCTCATAAAATCGAAAATCACTCGAAGTGACAGTTCAGTATTTTAAAAAAAATGAGAATTATTTGTACTTCTTTAGTAGAAGTTGATTGTTCTCAAAAACACCATAAGTAAAATGACCAATCCAGTCTCCTAAATTGACATAGGTGCTATTTTCTTGTAATTGAATCTCTAAGGGTAAATGTCTATGTCCAAACACAAAATAATCGTAGTGTTTGGTTTCTAATTTACGCTTGCAATATTGCACTAACCATTCATTCTCTTCACCTAAAAACTTAGCGTCTTCTTCTCCAGAAATGAGTTTGTTTTTGACAGACATGTATTGCCCTAAGCGCATTCCTACATCTGGATGTAACCATTTAAACAGCCATTTAAAAAAAGGAAATGTAAACACTTTTTTCATGCGTTTGTAGCCCTTGTCTCCAGGGCCTAAACCATCTCCATGACCAATAAATAAAGTAGTGTTGTTAAATGTAAATTCCTGTGGTTTGTGATAAACAGGAATATTAAGTTCCTTTTCAAAATAATCTTTCATCCATAAATCATGGTTGCCCACAAAGAAGTAAATCGGAATTCCGCTGTCTTTAATTTCGGCTAATTTCCCTAAAACTCTTACAAATCCTTTCGGAACAACCGTATTGTATTCGAACCAAAAATCAAATAAATCTCCCAATAAAAAAATAGCAGCAGCATCTTCTTTGATTTCGTTTAACCAAGCCACAAATTTTTGTTCTCGAGGAAAACTTGCTTCTGCGGTTGGGGCTCCAAAATGCTGATCGGAAGCAAAATAGATTTTTTTAGTGTTTGGGATATTCATTGTCACAAAGTAACGGCATTAATTGTTACTTTCCAACTCCAAAACTTTTTGCAATATTTTGTCATCTGATTGGATTATTCTATAAAAACCATCATCACCATATATTTGGCTAGCAATGGTTGCTTTTAAATAGTGTTTGATTGTTTTTTCTACTTTGCCTGAGGGCTGAAATTCTTTTGCATAGCGCCTTCTAGAGTCTTTTAAGGTTGTGTTAATGCTTTTTAAATAGGCATCATATGCATCATCTATATTGTAATTCTTGATAAAGTCGTCTAAAGAATTTAAAGAGAATTTTTTTCTGTTTATATCAACCAAATCAAACGCAAAATTCTGAATGGTATTGAAATAGAAATTGTTTAAATAAGAGGTTGTGTCAATTGCAACAAAAACGTCTGGAACAATACCGCCACCGCCATAAACTAATTTGCCTTTTGGAGTGGTAAACTTTAATGAGTCTACTACTTTGATGCTGTCTTTGTTGAGTAATTCTCCATTTTCAATTCTGTTATTGATATCTCTAGAATAACGTTTTCCTTTTCCTTTTTCGTAAGGTTTCTGAATAGATCTGCCAGTTGGAGTATAATAACGTGCAATGGTTAAACGAACAGCAGAGCCATCTCCTAAATCTTTCTCTTCTTGCACCAATCCTTTTCCGAAAGAACGTCTTCCAATTGTTGTTCCTCGGTCATTATCTTGTAATGCACCCGCAACAATTTCTGAAGCAGAAGCAGAGTTTTGATCTATTAAAATATACAATCCACCTTCTTCAAAAGTACCACGATTTGTTGCATACAATTTGTCTACATTTCCTTTATTGTCTTTTGTGAAAACAATTAATTTTCCGTCTTCTAAAAATTCATCAACAATTTTGTTTGCAATATCTACATATCCGCCGCCATTACCCCTAAGGTCTAACACCAAATCTGTCATGCCTTTTTCTTGCAATTTTGTTAAGGCAGATTTAAATTCTCTATAGGTTGTTCTTGCAAAACGTTCTAGTTTAATATATCCAATAGAATCATTGATCATATAAGAAACATCCACACTTTTAATAGCTATTTCTCCTCTTTTAATAGAAACTGTAAATGTAGAATCGTTTGTTTTTCTATATACCTGTAAATCTACATTTGTGTTTGGCTCTCCTTTTAAAAATTTAGGAATGGTATTGCTATTGTATTTTTTACCATACAAGGTGTCTGTATTTGCCATTAAAATTCGGTCTCCAGCTTTAATTCCGGCTTTTATACTCGGGCCGCCTTTTATAGTTTGAATTACGGTGATAGAATCTTTTATCATTCTAAACTGCACGCCAATTCCCACAAAATTTCCTTGCATATTTTCTGTAATTTCTTGCAAATTTTCTTTTGGGATGTATACAGAATGCGGATCTAATTTTCCTAAAATTTGAGTAATTGCGCCATCTAATAAATTTTCTGTATCCACACTATCTACATAATCTCTTTGGATGTAATCTATCAAGCGTTTTATTTTTACTTCATTTGAAGATTTTTTTGCAAAGAAGTTGTTATTAGCGTTTCCTCCATTGAAAAAACTTCCTATTAAAACGCCAAATACAATTGCAAAAGCAAAATATAATGGTAAATAATTTTTATTCTTCATTTGTTAAATACGTTAATTCTACGCCTGCTTTTTTTAAGAATCTCAACCCTGCATCATCCTTGTAAGCATTTGCATATACAACTCTTTTTATACCCGCTTGATGTATTAATTTGCTACACTCTTTACATGGAGACATGGTAATATACAATGTTGCATTTTTACATGATTGTGTTGATGAAGCTACTTTTAAAATGGCATTAGCTTCAGCATGTAGCACATACCATTTGGTGTAATTTTCTTCATCTTCGCAAAAATTTTCAAAACCTGTTGGGGTGCCATTAAATCCATCAGAAATAATCATGCGGTCTTTTACAATTAAAGCACCAACTTTTCTGCGTTCGCAGTGTGATAGTTTTGCCCATTCTTGAGCCATTTTTATATAAGCAGTATCGTATTTAAGTTGCTTTTTATTCATGTAGCTAAAGTAGTTTGTTTTCTAAAGTTGAAGCGTTAATTTTTTACCAAAAAACGCGTTCAATCATCATTGGGATCACAAAACCAATTACAATAGATGAGGTAACCATGACCCAATCTCTTTTACTAACTTTAAAAATAGACTGCATTAAAGAACCAATAATTAAGATACCTAAGACAATAATTACTTGCGAAATTTCAATTCCTAAAGCAAATTCTATCAACGGCATTAACTTGTCTTCTTCGCGTCCAATCATCATTCTAAAATAATTAGAGAATCCTAAACCGTGTATCAATCCAAAAAATAACGCAAATATTAAATTGATGTTGTCTTTATTACTTGTTTTTCTTCCTAGGTTAAAAATGTTTACAACCCCAGTGATAAAAATGGTAACCGGAATTAAAAATTCTACAATCTTTACATCAACTTTTAAAACGCCATATGCAGACAAGGCTAAGGTTAAACTATGACCAATGGTAAACAACGTAATTAACCACAACACTTTTTTTAGTTGATGAAATTCAAAGATAACAGCCAACACAATTAAAAAAAGGATATGGTCATAGGCTGTAAAATCCAACACGTGATTTAGTCCCATTTTTACATATAAAAGAAATTCGTCCATTAAAAAAATATTTAGAAAACCAAATATATAAAAAAGTTATGCTCAGTATTCTTTATCCTAAAATAATATTTCTACATTTGAAATGAAACAAAAATAAATCAACGAATAAATTAATAGAACTAACATGAGCTCAAGAAGAGATTTTATAAAAAAATCAGCCATTATAGGAACCGGAATCGCAATGTCGCCAAGTTTATCTTTTGGTGCAAACGATCAGTATAAAGACAAAAAAATAAAAGTAGGTTTGATTGGAGTTGGTCTAAGAGGTACCAATCACTTAAATAATGTATTGTTAAGAGATGATGTTTTGGTTACTGCGATTTGTGATGTTGATTCAAGAAGAATTGCAATTGCTTTAGATAGAATTGAAAAAGCAGGAGAAAAGAAACCTAAAGTTTTTGGTAAAAACGAGCTTGATTATAAAAATTTATTAGAAGAAGACGATGTTGAAGCAGTAATTATTGCAACACCATGGCTGTGGCATACACGTATGGCAAAAGATGCTATGTTAGCTGGTGTATATGCCGGATTGGAAGTATCTGCGGCAAATACCATGGAAGAATGTTGGGATTTGGTAAATACACATGAAGAAACAGGAACACATATGATGATTCTTGAAAATGTAAATTACCGTAGAGATGTATTGGCTGTTTTAAATATGGTAAAACAAAATGTGTTTGGAGAGCTGTTGCATTTTAGATGTGGATATCAGCACGATTTGCGTTTTGTAAAATTTAATGACGGAAAAACGGCTTACGGAAAAGGTGTGGAGTTTGGAGAAAAAGGAATTTCTGAATCTGCATGGAGAACAGAACATTCGTTATTAAGAAATGCAGATGTATATCCTACACACGGAGTTGGACCTGTTGCAACGATGTGTAATGTAAATAGAGGAAACAGATTTATGTCTTTAACTTCTCATGCAACAAAAGCAAGAGGTTTGCACAAATACATTGTTGATAATGGAGGTGAAGAGCATCCAAATGCTAAATTAAAATGGAAACAAGGAGATATTATTACATCAACTATTGAAACAACAAATGGAGAAACCATTATTGTTACGCATGATTGTAATTCGCCAAGACCTTATTCTTTAGGTTTTAGAGTACAAGGAACAGAAGGCCTTTGGGAAAAAGACGGGGACAGAATGTATATTGAAGGAAAATCAAAACCACATCGTTGGGATCCTTCTAAAGAATGGTTAGACAAATATGACCATCCACTTTGGAAAAAATATGGAGAACACGCACAAGGTGCTGGTCATGGCGGAATGGATTTCTTTGTAATCAATGCTTTTATAGAATCTGCAAAGCGCAATATTGCTCCGCCTTTAGATGCTTATGATGCTGCTGCTTGGAGCGCTATTACACCGCTTTCTGAAGCCTCAATAGCAAACAATGGAGAACCACAAGATTTTCCGGATTTTACAAGAGGAATGTGGTTAAAACGCAAACCGTATCATTGGATGAAAGACACGTATTAAAAACAAAAACCTCAACAAATCGTTGAGTTTTTTTTATTAAATTTTATCTAAACTTTGTGCCAAATCAGCAATGAGATCTTCTGCAGCTTCTAGTCCAACAGAAATTCTCATATCGCCGAGACTAATTCCCAACCCTTCAAACTGTGCTGCGTTGAGTTCTTTTAAATAACTAATTGCAGGAGCATAAATCAAACTTTCATGTCCACCCCAACTTACACCAATTTGAAACAATTCTAATCCGTTGAAAAAGGTTTTTACCTTTTCTAATTTGGTTGTTTTTAGCTGAAAACTCATCAAACCGGTAGTTCCAGACATTTGTTGTTTCGCTAATTCGTATTGTGGAAAAGATTTCAATCCAGGAAAGTTAACTTTTGCAATTTTTGGATGTTTTTCTAAAAATTCAGCAACTGCTAAACCGCTTTTTTGATGCTGGTCCATTCTAATTTTTAGCGTTCTCAAACTTCGGAGCAACAACCATGCTTCAAAAGGAGCAATTTTAGCCCCAAAGAGTTCAAATTCTTTTGTAAACAAACTTTCCATATCTGATTTAGCACCAACAATAAGTCCGGCAACCACATCACTATGACCACCAATGTATTTTGAACAAGAATGAATTTCAAAATCAATTCCGAGTTTTAAAGGTTGTTGAAATAACGGAGACGCCCAAGTATTATCTATTGCTGTTTTTATGTTGTGCTTTTTTGCTAAGGTTGCAACCGCTTTTAAATCTTGTAAACTTAAAATAACAGAAGACGGACTTTCTAAATAAATGAGCGTAGTATTTGGTTGAATGGCTTTTTCAAATTCTGTAATATCTGTTCCAGAGATATAAGTAATTTCAATGTCAAATTTGGGTTTGAAATAGGATTGTAAAATGTTATTTGCCGGACCATAAATGTTTTTTATGGTAACCACATGACTTCCTTTTTTTATACAAGAAAGCATCACTGCGCTCACTGCACCCATACCAGATGCAAATAGTTTTGCAGTATCTCCACCACAGATCATTGCTAATTTTTCTTCAACAATTTTTGCAGACGGATTGTTTCCTCTAGAGTAAATGTAATTGTTCGTTCTGTCGTCAAATGCCTTGTCAATATCGTCCCAATCTTTCATCGTGAATAATGAGTTTTGATAAATGGGAGGAACTACTGCTCCTTTGCTATGTGCTTTTTTTCCGTCGTGAGACAAAAAGGTTTCTATATTTTTCACGAGTCTTATTTATTTTTTCTTTTATAAAAACATCCAATACCAGTTATAGCTAATAAAGGAGCAATAATTAAATTAATGATTGTGAGTAATTGCCAATGCCAATAATCTGCAAAAGACACCCCTAATGTAGCAACTACATATAAACTTGATGCATGCCAAGGAATTAAGGTTTCTATCATGGTTCCATAATCTTCTATGGATCTTGAAAGCACTTTTCTAGAGACTTTTAATTTATCATAAGCAGGTTTAAAAGCATCACCAATAATAAAACTTGTGGCACTTTGATTGGAAGTAAATGCATTTGTAAATGCAGTAGCCACTAAAGATGATAAAATTAATGCCCAACGTTTTCTAACCCTTTTAAATACAATATTTACAATGGTTGGCATTGCTTTAACCATGTCTAAAATTCCGATAAAAATAAAGACCATGAATGTGAAAAAGATAGCTTCGTTTAATGCGTATAATCCACCTCGATTAAATAAAACGGTTACATTTTCTGGCACTACAGAAACCCAAGTTGCCATATCAACTTGAAACCCTTTTAATAAGGTTTGCACTAAATCTTGGAGCGAATACTCTTGAATGAATAAGGCCAAAACACAAGCAGAAAAAGCGGAGAGTAACATTATAGGTACCGTTGGTTTTCTTTTTAAGGAACCCACTAACACAATTATTGGTGGAATAATTAAAAGGATATTAAAATCAAATAAACTTTGAATTGCAGTTAAGGTTTCTTCGGTTGCAAGCGCACTATTAACTTCTGCTGATACAGGGTATATAAAAGACAAACTAAAAAATAGTACGGCTGCAATAATTGCAGAAGGAAACGTAGTGTACATCATAGACTGAATATGATCATACAACGGAACATCTGTTGCTGATGAAGCTAAATTGGTAGTATCGGAAAGTGGCGACATTTTATCGCCAAAATAGGCACCACCAACAATGGCACCAGCGGTAATTCCTAAGTCAACTCCAGCGATAGAAGCAATTCCAATAATTACAACACCAATGGTGCCAATTGAACCCCAAGAAGTTCCGGTTAATAAAGAGAATATGATGGGCACTACAAACCCTATTAAATAAATATATTCTGGATTGATGAGTTTTATTCCGTAGTAAACTAACATCGGAATTGTGCCAGAAATAATCCAGCTTCCTATTAAAAGTCCAATAGAGAAAAAGATAAGTATTACAGGAAAACCTTGAGCTATTTTTTTAACTACTGCATTTTGAATATCGTTCCATTTATACCCTAAAATCAATAACTCCGTTGCCGAAAAAACGGCAGCTAGCAAAAAGATAATTTCTAACGGAAAAGGCTTCATTCCAAAATAATTTGGACCAATCACCAAGCCAAATGATATGAGAAAAAATAAAAACAGTAAGGGTATTAAAAGCTGGTATGTTTTAAGTGTTGTTGATTTCAAAAGTTTAATTCCTTTAGGATTAAGTAAGTAAATATAATTGAAATAATTTTCTGAGAATGAATTACATTTGTTTAATTCTTAAAATGAAGATTTCTTGAATGAAAAACAAACAGTTAATAGAAAAAGTAGTTGCTGCTTTTTGTAATACACATCAAAAGAAACCAATTGTAATTTATTCTCCGGGTAGAATTAATTTGATAGGCGAGCATACCGATTATAATAATGGTTTTGTGTTTCCTGCCGCAATAAATAAAGGCATTGTTTCTGGAATTGAAAAAAGCAATTCAGAAAAATGTACAGTCTTTGCGATGGATGCGAACGAGTTACTTGAGTTTTCATTAGAAAACATCAATCCCATAAAAAATGGAGGTTGGAAAAATTACGTGTTAGGTGTTGTTGCAGAAATTCTTAAAACACATACTATTGAGCGTAATTTTAACATCGTTTTTTCAGGTAATATTCCTGTTGGTGCAGGATTGTCTTCTTCAGCTGCATTAGAAAATAGTATTATATTTTGTCTAAACACATTGTTTAATTTAGGATTGACAAAAGAAGAAATGATTTTTATTTCACAAAGAGCAGAGCATACTTTTGCGAATGTAAAATGCGGAATCATGGATCAATACGCCAGTATGTTTGGGCAAGAAAATGCGGCTATCTTTTTAGATTGTAAAACCTTAGAATCTACAATTTATCCGATTGATTTTAAAGACTATGAAATCTTATTGATCAACACAAATGTAAAACACAGTTTAGACGATAGTGCGTATAATAAGAGAAGGGCTGTTTGTGAAAAGATAGCTTTAATGCTAAATGTTTTATCATTAAGAGAAGTTACAGAAGCACAATTAGATCAGATTAAAAGTAAAGTTTCATCAGCAGATTTTGAAAAAGCATTGTATGTGATTCAGGAAAACAATAGAGTTTTAGATGCATCAAAAGCCCTGCAAAAAAAGGAACTTAATGTGTTTGGTAATTTGTTATACGAATCTCACAGTGGATTGCAACACCAATACAAAGTGAGCTGTGAAGAATTGGATTTTTTAGTAGAAAAGGCAAAAGAAAACCCAAATGTTCTGGGAGCAAGAATGATGGGTGGAGGCTTTGGTGGCTGTACCATTAATATTGTAAAAAAGAATGAATTAGTTGAATTTAGAAAGTCGATTACATTCGCATATTACAAGCAGTTTTTTCAACAATGTTCATTTTATAGCTTGAGGCTTTCTAAAGGAACTTGTGAGGTAAAAATCTAAAATAATAAAAAAAGCTAAGATAAAAATCTTAGCTTTTTGTACTCGAGGTGGGAATCGAACCCACACTCCCGAAAGAACTGGATTTTGAATCCAGCGCGTCTACCAATTCCGCCACTCGAGCATTATTTAGAATCACGCAAAGAACGTAACTTTTCTTTAACGAGACTAAAATTGCCTTTTAAGTAAGGACTTGTATAAGTAATACTTAATTGGACTGCAAATCTAAAAAATAAATTTAGGATTAAAGCATAAAAAGCAACACAACTAACTAATTATTTTTATTTTTGTACCAAACAACACACTAACAATTAACAAAACCCATCTAAATGCCTTCAAGTCAATTAAGTCCAAAGATTTTTGCATGTTCTCAAAGCTTAGAGTTAGCAAAAAAAATAGCCAAAGAATATGGTGTAGAATTAGGTAAAGTAACCACAACTCATTTTAGTGATGGCGAATTTCAGCCAGCATTTGAAGAATCGATTCGTGGAAGAAGAATCTTTATCATTGGTTCTACATTTCCTACGGCAGACAATTTAATGGAAATGCTATTAATGATTGACGCTGCAAAAAGAGCATCAGCTAGACACGTAACAGCGGTAATGCCTTATTTTGGCTGGGCAAGGCAAGACAGAAAAGACAAACCAAGAGTAGCAATTGGCGCGAAATTAGTAGCAAAACTACTTGAGGCTGCTGGAGCAACCAGAATAATGACGATGGATTTACATGCAGATCAAATTCAAGGCTTTTTTGAAAAGCCAGTAGATCATTTATTTGCCTCAACCATCTTTTTACCTTACGTAAAATCATTAGGCCTAGAAGATTTAACCATAGCTTCTCCAGACATGGGAGGTTCTAAAAGAGCATATGCCTATTCTAAATATTTAGATTCTGATGTGGTTATTTGTTATAAACAGCGTAAAAAAGCCAATGTTATTTCTCATATGGAGTTGATTGGTGAAGTAACAGATAAGCATGTTATTTTAGTTGATGACATGATAGATACTGGAGGAACACTAGCAAAAGCAGCAGATTTAATGATGGAAAGAGGAGCAAAAAGTGTAAGGGCTATTTGTACACATCCTATACTTTCTGGATCCGCAGTAGAACGTATAGAAAACTCTAGTTTAATAGAGTTAATTGTGTCAGATACAATTCCTTTAAAAAGAGCAAGTTCTAAAATAAAAGTTGTATCTTGCGCCCCTTTATTCGCAGATGTTATGCATAAAGTTCAAGACAATACTAGCATCAGCGGACAATTTTTAATGTAAATCAATAATAATTAAATAAAAGTAATGAAATCAATTACAATCAAAGGATCTCAAAGAGAAAGCGTGGGTAAAGTTGCAACTAAAGCCTTACGTAATGCTGGTCAGGTTCCTTGCGTTATATACGGAGGAGACAAACCATTGCATTTTTCAGCACCAGAAATTGCATTTAAAAATCTTGTGTATACTCCAAACGTTTATACTGCAACGATTGAATTAGACGGACAAAAAATAGCCGCTATTTTACAAGACATTCAGTTTCATCCAGTAACAGATAAAATCTTACACATCGATTTTTATCAATTATTTGATGATAAAGAAATTACAATGGAAATTCCTGTACATTTAGTAGGAAAAGCTCCAGGTGTTTTAAATGGTGGGTCTTTACGTTTTCCAAAACGTAAATTAAGAGTAAAAGCGTTGCCTGGTAATTTACCAGACTTTTTTAATGCTGATATTTCTAAATTAAAAATTGGAAGTAAATTATTTGTAACAGATATTGATAGCAATAACTGTACTTTTTTACATCCAGACAACACAGTTGTAGCACAAGTAAGAATGTCTCGTAACGCAACTGCTGAAATAGAAGATGAAGAAGAAGAAACTGAAGAAACAGCAGCAGAAGCAGAAGCTCCAGCAGCTACAGAATAAATATTTACTATTCTAATAGTATAAAAAGCGTTACTTATTGTAACGCTTTTTTTATTTTTGTGCATTATGAAGAAATTTTTAATCGTTGGCTTAGGAAATATTGGCGAGAAATACGACAATACACGTCATAATATTGGATTCAAAATAGTGGATGCTTTGGCAAAAGACCATGAAGCAACTTTTGAAACAGATAAGTTAGGTGATGTTGCTAGTTTTCGTTTTAAAGGAAGAACTTTCGTTTTATTAAAACCAAGTACATATATGAACTTGAGTGGTAAAGCAGTTAAGTATTGGATGGATAAAGAAAAAATTTCAATTGACAATACTCTAATCGTTACAGACGATTTAAATATTGATTTTGGAACTATTAGATTGAAAGGAAAAGGAAGTTCTGGCGGACATAATGGATTGAAAGATATTGAAGAAAAATTGAACACCGCAACCTATCCGAGATTTAGATTTGGTGTTGGTGCTAGCTATTCTAAAGGGCGACAAGTAGACTTTGTGTTAAGTAATTGGTCTAAAGAAGAAGAAAGTCAGTTAATAGAACGCATCCCAGTTTCTTGTAATGTAATTATTTCTTTTGGTACAGCCGGAATGACAAATACCATGAATGCATTTAATGGAAAATAAAGTTGTCAGTTCGAGCGCAGTCGAGAACTAATTATCACTAGCAAACCATTCTGCAAAGCTCGTTTCCGTTTCTTGCAAACGCAACGAAAACAAACCAATGTTTTCTGGCAATCTTTTTTTGATTTTTGAAGCAAAATCAATTACCATCATTTCACTAGTTGGTTGATAATCTACCAGAATTACATGATGATCTCTAGCTTTTAATTCGTTTGCCAATTCAATATGAGGTGTGTTTTTATTAAACACTGTTGCATGATCAAACACATCTACCACTTCTTCTTTTACAATCTTTTTTAAATCAGAAAAATCAATTACCATTCCGTATTTTACTTTAGAATTGTCTGTAATAGGCTTTCCAATAACAGTTACAGAAAGTTTGTAAGAATGTCCGTGTACATTTTTACATTTTCCATCATACCCATACAACGCATGACCGGTTTCAAAATTGAATTGTTTGGTAATTCTTATTGTACTCATCTTATTTTCTTCTGTTTTTGTTTGCTTTAAGCTTCTTGTAAAAGTACATGACTGCTAACAATACGGCCAATCCTAAAAATAAATAATCTCCTCCCATAATACTATTTTTATTGTAGTTTAACTACTTTTTAAATTTTGATAATGCTTTTTTTGTAAAATCAGACAACACCAATTTGCCAGTAATTTCTGCTCTTTCTAATAATAAAGAATTCCAATTATCTGTTCCTACCCAAAATACTTTTTTCATTTCTGTAAGCGCTTCCGGATTGTAAGAGGCTAATTTTTCAGCTAAATACTCAGTTTCTTTTGTAAGTTCTTTTGATGTTTCAAAGACTTTTGAATACAAACCTTTTTTCTCAGCCCAATAGGCATTTTTCCATTCGGTAGCAGCCATTGTTAATTCAGCCAACCCAGATACACCAATTTTACGCTCTATGGCTGGTGCAATTACAAACGGACCAATCCCTATACTAATTTCTGATAGTTTTATGGAAGCAGCTTCTGTTGCGAGTACATAATCACAAGCAGCAATTAAGCCAACGCCACCACCTATAGCTTTTCCTTGCACAGAAGCAATAATTAATTTAGAACAAGTTCTCATGGCATTGATCACATTGGCAAATCCAGAAAAGAATTTTTTTCCATCTTCCAAGTTGTCAATGGCAACCAATTCATAAAATGAAGCACCAGCACAAAAGGCTTTTTCTCCTTCAGATTTTAAAATCACCACACTCACTTCTTCAATAGTAGAAATACGGTGTAGCTCTTTTGTCAATCTATCTAATAATGAACTCGGAAATGAATTACTTGCTGGATGACCAAATTCTATGGTTGCAATTCCATTTACAATACTAGTATATAAACTTCCTTCAGTACGTTGCGTTGTCATATAATTGAGTATAAGTATTCAAATTTACTGCTTTTGTGCTAGTGGAGAAAACTTTCTTTTAAATTTAAAAAATAAAAAGATCCCTCGAAAAAACATCCAAACGGTAAAAGCAATCCAAATAGCATAGAGATTAAAATCTAAATAATCAAATAGCATAAGGGAAGGAATAAAGCCAATTAGCGTTGCAAAAATCAATACATTACGTAAGTATTTCATTTCTCCTAAACCCTTAAATGTTCCGTCAAAAATAAAGGTCATCGCACACAAAGGTTGCATCGCTAAAATTATCCAAAACACTAAATAAAATTGTTCTAAAACGGCTGTTTCTTTGGTAAATAATGTTCCGATTGATTTATAAAAAACCAATCCAAAAATGATAAAAACAATCCCTAAAACGAAAGCGTATTTTAGTAGTTTTTTATTCAAAGCAATTAGCATTTTATACTCTTTTTGACCCAATAATTTACCAGATAAAATATTCCCTACACTAGCATATCCGTCTATCATAAATGCACCTAACAACCACAGATTTAAACCAATAGTATACGCAGCAATGTATTCTTTGCCATATGAAGTTGCATAGGCAGTTCCGAAATACAACGCCAAATTTAAAGCTAACGTTCTGATAAATAAATTTAAAATCATTCCCAATAATCGTTTGATTTCTGGATGGACAGGCAAAACGATCTTTAACCGAATGGATGTTTTTTTATATAATAATATTGCGGCTATCAAAGCCATTGTTATTTGCGCAATAACACTTGCATAGGCTGCACCTTTAATATACATAGCCGGAATTACATCAGCATAACCATACACAAAAAGATAGTCTAAAATGATGTTTAATACGGCTCCTGTAATGGCAATTATCATTGGGTAATACGTATTCTGTAAGCCTCTAAAAACTCCGAAAACGGCAAAAGTAAAAAGGGTAAACGGAAATCCAAATATTCTAATATTAAAATAATCTACACAATACGTTAAAATGATTCCTGAAGCATTGTAGAACCTAAAAATAATTTCTGAAAAAGGATAAGAAATGGCAATAACGAATAAACTTAAAACAACAACAATTGTAATTGCTTGAGCTGGTAAGGATTTTATTTCCTTTAATTTGTTAGCTCCAAGATATTGAGAAATAATAGAAGAAATAGCACTTCTAATTTGACCAAAAACCCAAACTAACATAGAAATAAAAGCACCTACAATTCCAACCGCAGCTAAAGATTCTGTAGCGTTGTTTTCTATATTACCAATGATTGCAGTATCTGTAATAGAAAGTAGTGGTTCTGCAATTCCGGCGACTAATGCTGGAATGGCGAGTTTGTTAATTTTTTTAAAGCTGATATCTGTTTTCAAATCGCTTCAAAAATACTATTATTATTGTTCATAGAATTGAATATAAGATAGATTTAAAAAGTGTATTTTTGCAGTTCATTTATTTTATGTAATTTTCTCTAAAAATAAAAACATCACATGAAAAACATACTTGTTCCGATCGGGTCTTCAGAAAATTCAGTAAACACGTTGCAATATGCTATTGATTTTGCTTGCGAAATTGATGCCAATGTTTTTGTGCTTAGAGCTTACAATGTGCAACCAAAAGCAGGGACAATTATAAATGTAGATGGAATTCTAGAGCGCGAATCTAACTTGTATTTGCGTTCAGTAATTAATGCTGCCAATAGAAAAGGAAAAAATATCCAATTGATAACTGCAAAAGGAAATGTATTGGATTCTATTTATTTAGTTGAAAAAGAAATTGGAATCGATTTGATTGTAATGGGACCAAAAAGTAACTCTATAAAAGAAGAAGTTTTTTTAGGAAGCACTTCTGGTAGTGTTGTTAAACAATCTGAAATACCTGTGTTAATTGTTCCAGAATCGTATGTTTTTAAACCGTTTAATGCTATTTTAACAGCTTTTAGAACCGGAATTGTAAACAAGAAAAATGTTTTAGATCCATTGAAATTTATAAAAAATAAATTCAATCCTATTATCAATTTATTATTGATTAAAACACCAAAATATGTAGATGAAGATTTGATTTTAAACGAGCAATTAGAAAGCTTAAAGTCGTCATTAACCATCACAGAAAATGCAACTACATTTCAGGGAGTTTTAGAGCATTTTCAATCTCATCAACCAGATATGTTGTGCGTTTTTAGACGTAAAAGAGGGTTCTTTAACAAGCTTTGGGAAAAGAATACTATTCTTAAAAAAGAGTTTCACTGTAACATTCCGTTATTGGTTTTAGGAGGGAAGCAATAATTACACATTGTGTTTTTCGTGTATCTTTTCTGTAAAAGGGATTGAAACATCAAAAATTTCTTTGATCAATTCTTTAATTGCATCTATAAATTCGTCTATTCTTTCCTGAGTGATTTCATAGTCATTTTTACCAAAATCTACTTTTAAGAATCCGCTTTTAAGGTTTTTAAAAGAGATAATTCCGCTTTCTATCTTGGTCGTTATAGACTTATTTTTAGAATACATATAGCCATACAATAAAACTTGAATAGCTTTACTATATTTTTCTTCTGCAATAGAAGAAATAGCAGTAACTTTTAGATTAGAAGATTCTACTTTGCCTGTTTTGTAATCTATAATTCTAGTTACACCATTTAACTCGTCAATTCTATCAACTTGACCTTTAATTGTAATAGGAAAATCAAACCCTTCAATTTCTATGGTGGTTTCTAAATTTTCTTCGGTAGCAATAATTTTTAATTCATTTTTTTCAGAAATCAATTGTTGTTCAGATTCTAAAAATCGGATAATATAGTCTTTAGAGACTTCAAAAGTCAATCTATTTTTCCCTGTAAAAATATCCGAATTATGAAAGTGTTTTTTAAAGTAAAAAGAAACCAAATCATCTACTTTTAACAACATCTCTTTAATGTTTTTTACGCTAAGAAAGCTGCCAATATAAGGCTGGTACAATGCGTCTAAAGTGTCATGAATAATAGTTCCCATTGTATTTGACGCAACAGTTTCTTCAACTTCATTATACTCAGATAATCTTAAAACCTTTTGCGTATAAAATTGATATGGATTGTATAAATAACTAGTCAATGCAGAAGGAGAAAACCCTTTTTTTGCAACTTCACTTAAAGAAACAATTATTTCAGGTGTTTTATCAATCTCTTTAAATTCTGCCTTTTCTGTAATTACATTCGGACTTACTTGCAGTTCCGAAATTCCGTTTTTAAGATGCAACAATTGGGCAATGAACCTGCTTTTTTCTCCACCTCCAAAAGTATCACTTTCAGAATTGTATACTAAATAAATATTTTTTGCACGTTGCAATAGTCTAAAGAAATGATAAGAGAAAATAGCATCTTTTTCTCTATAGGTAGGCAGTCCAAAATCGAGTTTTACATCAAAAGGAATAAATGTATTTTGAGTGCTGTTTTTTGGCAGTATATTTTCGTTTACAGAGGTTATAATTAGGTTTTCAAAATCTAAGACACGTGTTTCTAGCATTCCCATTAATTGCAATCCCTTTAAAGGCTCGCCTTTAAAAGAAATGGATTCGGTATGTAACAATTGATTAAATAATTGATACACTGTTTTAAATGTATTTAGAAAATGATATTCATTTTGAAAGGTTTGCAATTGAGAAAATACAGTATGATATCTAAATAAATATTCTTTTTCCAAGGGGGTTGCTTTCTCTTTTAAAACAGCAATTAAATTTAAAATTCGGTTGATAAAATCTTGAGGATGTTCAATCGGATTAAAAATGTTACTTATAGATTCTTTAATCGATTTTTCTAAAAGGAATACAAAAGAGGCAATTTGAGTTCTACTGATAAAAGCATCGTTGTCTTCTGCAATTTTGATGGTAATTTTATCCAACAGATTCGTTCTATTATCAATTAATAAAGGTTGTATCGAAGCATGCTTAAAAAACTGCAATACATCTTTATAGTAAAATTGTTCTGATTGAGTTTTTCCAAGTTTCTCTTGCGTTAAAAACAACTGAAAAATTGAAGTAAAAAGAGAAGTCGTAGGAATGTCTTTTAACGGATAACCCATAGTGATATTTACAGCTTCCACTTTTTTAGGTAAAGAGTTTAAAGTGATTGGCAACAAACTTTCATCTGCTAAAACATAAGCTGTATTTTTATAATTAGATAGCTTATTTAATAACTCACCAGCATATTTTATTTGTGTAGTATTTTTTGATGCGCCTATCACTTTGATGTTTTTCTCTAATTCAAAATTAGATGAAATAGTAAGCATTGGGTTTGTTAAGTAATATTTCCATTCAGCTTTATATTTTCTGATAAATGTACCGGCTTGATGATTGTTTTTTAAAAAAGAACTGTCAATATCCCAATAAACATCGGTTTTTCCTGCAGATAGTAACTGTTGAAACAAAAACTCTTCTGCTTTATTTAGTGCGTTAAAACCCATGAAAATATAATTCCTATGCTTGTTTTTATGGATATATGCTTCAATTTTTTTTGTGGCTTCCCTATAAATTAACCCTTGATAGCCAATTTTTTTTTCTACTAAGAATGTATAAAAATGACTATAATAAGTTTCTAATTTTTCTAAAAAAGAAAAATGATTTTTAACCATTTTTGTTTCTTCAAAGGGTTTTTTAACTGACCAATTTTTTAAACGTTGAATGTCTCTTAGATAAGGGAAAATTTCTTTAGGGTTGATTAAATGTTGATCTACTTCATTAAAATCTTGTACCACTGTAAAAGCCCAAGAAATAAAATCTTCAAATTCTTCAGGTTCTGATTCTACATTCTTGTAAACTGCATAAAAATGAAATAATAACTGAATGGAATCTATTTTGTGCAACTCAGAAACTTCTTCAATAAATTGTTCTATATTGAATATTGTTGGTAAAAAACCAATATCAATCGTTTCTTTTAACGCTTGTTTTACAAAAACTCCAGCTCTCTGAGAAGGCAATACAAAAACAGTGTTTTCAAACGAGTTTTGTTTCGTCAAAATTGTTTGTAAAGTTTCTGTAATAAAAGTCTGCATTAAGAAAGTCAATTTTTAGAACAAACAATGTACAAAAAGAAGCTATTTATTTTATAATATTGTTTAAAAATTATTTTTATGCAAACCGATTTACAAATAGCCATTATTCAGAAAGATTTAGTTTGGGAAAGCGCCAATGAGAACAAGGAAAAACTAGATGTATTATTGGAAGAAATTCAGAATGTTGATCTGATTGTTTTACCTGAAATGTTTACAACAGGTTTTTCAATGACACCAAAACCATTTGCAGAGCAAATGAATGGAAAAACGGTAGATTGGTTGCAACAAAAAGCAGCTTATTTCGATGCTGCAATTATGGGTAGTATTATTGTAAAAGAAGAAAACAACTATTTTAACAGAATGTTATTTGTGCATCCAAATGGGGCAATTGAATACTATGATAAACGGCATACTTTTACATTGGCAGGAGAACATAAAGAATATACCTCTGGACAGTCTAAACTTATTGTTACTTATAAAGATTGGAGAATTTGTCCTTTAATTTGTTATGATTTGCGTTTCCCAGTTTGGTCTCGAAATGTAGATGATTACGATTTGTTGATTTATTCGGCAAACTGGCCAAAACCAAGAATTAACGCATGGAAAACACTTTTAAAAGCACGTGCTATAGAAAACATGTCGTATTGTATTGGTGTTAATAGAGTTGGAGTAGATGCAAATGGTTATGAATATACTGGTAATTCTATTGCTATCGATTTTTTAGGTAATGAACTCACAGAGGTTGAAGAAAACACAGAAAAAATCATCTATGCTACGTTGAGTAAAAACGAATTGATAGCTATTAGAGAAAAATTACCATTCTTAGAAGATAAAGATCAATTTGAAATTCAATAACACAAAAAAGAGCCTTAGAAAGGCTCTTTTTTTTATACTACTGGATTCATCCATTTAAAGTTGTATTTTGTATCAGGAACTACAATGCGTTCTGTAATTCTATACATTCTTTCAGGTAATTTCATCAACCAATCTCTTGCTTTTTCTGCTTCTGGTGTTAGGCCTGTTATTTTGTAAATTTCCCAGATAGTATTTAGTTTCTTTAAAATATCAACATAATCAAAACCTGTGTATACACCAACCCTTTGAGCTACTGTTGAGAATTGATCAAACATACTGCCTTTTGCGCAAAAAGACTCTCTTAAATGCATCGCAGGCATCACAATTTTATGTTTCATCATGTGTTGAAAAGCCAACATCATTTCACTAGGATCAATTTTAAAGATTTCTTTTACAAATTCTGAATAGGCAATATGATGACGCATTTCATCACCAGCAATAATTTTAGACATTTTAGCTAATGCTTTGTGTCCTTTTTTTCGTGCTATTTTAGCAACATTATTATGCGATATATAGGTTGCTAATTCTTGAAAACTGGTGTATACAAAATTCTTATATGGGTCTGTTGCAGTACCAATATCAAATCCGTCTGCAATTAAATGTTGGGTGGTAATTTCTACTTCTCTCATGTTTACCCTGCCCGATAAGTACAAGTATTTATTTAATACATCTCCGTGTCTATTTTCTTCTGCAGTCCAGGCTCTTACCCATTTTGCCCAACCATTATCTGGTTGTTGAGAAACTCCCTCTAGATCTAGCAACCAAGATTCATAGGTAGGTAATGCTTCCTCGGTAATGGTGTCTCCAACTAACACTACCCAAAAATCATCATCTAATTCTTTAGATATTTCTTGAATTTCTTTTACTTCATCTATAAAAGCTTCTTTTTGAGAATTCGGTAAAAAATCTGTTGGTTGCCAAATTTTTTCTGGGGTAATTAAAAATTTATCTACAAAGGTATCAATGCTTTTTTCTAGAGTTAGCATTACTTCTCTTCTAATATTATGTATCGACATAAGGGGTTATTTTATCTTTGAAATTATTTGTGATTCTGTTTCTTTTATCAAATCCTCAAAAGGTAAAGAATCAATTTTTATAGGTTTATGTGTGGTAAAAGTGATAGGGCTTCCGATTCCAAATGGGTACTTTCCGTATTTAAAAACCTTCCATGAATTGTTAACTGTAACAGGGACAATATAGCCATCTTGATTGTATTTTGTAATCATTTTTAAGCCATTTACATAAAAAGGTTTTGGTTGTCCGTTTCTACTTCTTGTCCCTTCTGGAAAAATAACAGCGCTCCATCTGTTTTTGTTTATTTTTTTCGCAAATGATGCTAATTCTGTAAGTGCTTGTCTTGAGTCTTTTCTGTCTATTAATGCAGCACCTCCATGACGTAAATTAAAAGAGACACTAGGAATTCCTTTTCCCAACTCTATTTTTGACACAAATTTTGGGTGAAATTTTCTTAAGTGAAATCCTAATGATGGAATATCAAAAAGACTTTGATGATTTGCAACAAATATTATGGAAGCATCTTTAGGAATTTCAAAATTATTTTTAAAATGGACAATAATTCCCAAAAACAATAATGATTTTTCTATAGAGAAAACCATTAGATCAACAATAAATTTATGCCCTTTGTACCCAAATAGCTTTAAACCAATCCATTGTAATGGGTGGAAAATCATCAATAATGAAAAAAACACTATTGCAAAAATTGGAGATAAAAGGTAACTAAGTAACTTCATGTATTTGTTTAAAAAAAATCCTAAGTAAACTTAGGATGTTTTGTTTTTAAAATTGAAACCACTGGTTCCAAGGAATTCTAGATAAGATAAATAGCAATGCGAGTCCGTAGAAGAGTGCAAATGTTTTGAATTTTGCAGCATCTTCTGTTTTCTTTTTGTGCTTAGACCACCCAATTGTAATTAAAACAATAGCAATAAGCATCATTAAAGGATGTTCTACAGATAATAATCTAGAAGCAGAATTTCCCATTACTTCAGCGCTATTTGTTTTTAATGCTTTGTAAGCTGGACTCATAAAATACCAACCCAAACCGATTAGTAATTGTATATGAGAAACAATTAAAGTAAACAATCCGATGCGAACATCTTTATCGGTAAATTCTCTTTTTTTAGTAAGTCCCATAATTGCATTAAAAACCACAAAAAGGAGCATTAATACAACTAAATATGCCCAATACGAATGAATTTCTTTCATCATGTCTTTTCTATTTTTAGGGTATAATGAAATCTAAAATTACATCATACATTGTTAGTTTTTAGTTTGTGTAAATGTACTAATTATAATCAAAAAAAAACCACCTCATAGAGGTGGTTTTTAAAAAAGTGTTTTGATTTCTTAGAAAGAAAACTTCATTGAAGCGTTCCAAGTTCTTCCGTAACCAAAGTATACATTATTTCTTACATCAATACCTTTGTATGTTGCAGTTGTACTACCATCTATATGTCTGTTAGAATTTCCATCAGAAATATATACAGTATCAAACAAGTTGTTTACGTTTAATCTAAATCTAGCATTTATTTTTTCACTTACATTAAATTTGTAAGTAACACCAGCATTTGCTAAAGCATAACCAGGTAGCTTTAAAGAACCTTTATCGTTATCGGCTTGAGTAGTAAATGAATTAGCAGAAATAGTTGGGTATAAATTGTTCACATAATCTTGACTAAAATCAAACTTTAAGTTATCGTTAGCTTTGTATGTGAAAGATAAACGTCCAGTAGTTTGAGCAGCATCACCAACTTTTACACCATCTAAGTAAAATGTAGTTCCAGCAGCACCAACAACGTTATTGTTTTGGTCATATTCTGTTCCTGTAACATTTCCTTCGTAAACAAAGTTACCAATAGAAACCATTCCATCAATAGTTAAGTTTCCAAATCTAGCAGTAGTTTCTACTTCAATACCGGTATGTACTTGAGTAATACCTGAGAAATCTACAAAGTTTCCAGGTGTAGCACTACCACTTCTTTGGAATCTATCTTTCCAAGAGGTTCTGTACGCATTTACTTTTACATTGTAATTTTCACTTCTATATCCGTATCCTAATTCTAACCCTAAGATTTTTTCATTTGTTAAACCTACGTTAACAGTATTAGTGTTAAAGCTTGGATATACAGCATTAAAGAAAGGTTGTTTAGAATAGTATCCTGCATTACCAAAAACGTTATGAGACTCATTAATGTTGTAGTTCATACCCCCTTTGATGTTTCCACCCATTATGTTTTCAAAACCTGATTTTTGATTTGCAGGAGTTAAGTTGAAGTAATCAACTCTTTGAAACCCTTGTTGTGAAATACCTGCTTGTAAAAATGCAGAAATTTTGTCGTTTTTGTATTCTACTTGACCAAAAGCTCCTAACCAACGAACATTACCATCATTATAATATTCAATTTTTTGTTGATTCGTGATGTTTTGCCATGGATTCCAGCTTGGAGTTGGATCTACAAATGCAGTAATACTTCTATTTGGGTTGTTTACATCTCTATTGTCTGTATACCCTGTTGCTCCTAATAAATCAGAAACAACTCTGTAGTGAATCCCTTGGTAAGTTCTTAAATCTACACCTAAATCCCAAGTAAAGTTTTCACTAGCGTCTTTATGGAAATTAGCAATTACACCATACCAGTTATGAGAGTTCATAGAAGATCTACGAGTCAATCCATTACTTCTGTCGTTAATAGTACTTGTTCTGTCTGCTCCAAAATCAGGAACACTTCCTCCAGCATTCCATTTTGCGATATCATCAAAACGAATTCTTCCCTCAGCATCTCTTAATCTAAAGTCGTAATCACGAATGTTGTTTACATCCCCGATTGGCCCAGATCCACCACCACGTCCCCATGATGCATATAATACTGTAGACAAGTTAGAGTCATCAGAAATTTTCCAGTCATAGTTTAATGACATTACAGGTTTGTGATAAAAGTTTCTTCTTAAAGAAAATTCTTCACCTTTATAATATCCATAAGCAGGATTGAATTTGATATTTGGCTCTCCATCTGAACCAAATCGCTGATAGGTAGCAATTGTTTCAGCAAAACTTCTTTGGTGGTGCCATTGTGGTGCTCCAGTAAATGTAAATTCTACTGAATGCTTGTCATTAATTTCATAACCAACACCAATAAAGTAGTTGTGTCCTAAAAATTTAGTACCATCTACATATCCATCTCCTTGAGTTCTACTAAACAAGAAAGAAGCAGATAATCCATTATCCATTTTTCCTGTAGAGTAAGAACCTAAATATTTCATGTATCCATCGTTACCAAAACTAGCAGTTACATTTGCCCCCTCTTTTTGTTGAGAAGTTTTTGTAATAACGTTAATTGTACCTCCAACAGAAGAAATTGCTAATTTAGAAGAACCCAATCCTCTTTGTACTTGCATTGCAGAAGTAACGTCAGATAAACCAGCCCAGTTAGACCAGTATACTCTACCGTTTTCCATGTCGTTTACAGGTACACCATTAATTAAAACAGCAACATTTTCTTGGGCAAACCCTCTAATGTTAATTCTTGAATCTCCAAAACCACCACCAGATTTAGTAGTGTATACAGATGGAGTTGATCTTAAAATCTCAGGAAATTCTTGAGATCCTAATTTTTCTTCAATTTCTGCAAATTTAATTGTAGAAACAGCTACAGGTGTTTCCCTGTCTTTAGCTACATCAATTACACCTTGGATAACAACTTCATCAAGTGTGTTAGCATCTTCAGTTAATTGAATAGTTCCTAAATCTTTCTTCGCTGAAGAAAAAGATACTTCTCTACTGTTGTAACCAACAAAAGAAATAACTAATACTCCAGAGTTAGAGTTAGCAGTTAAAGTAAATTTCCCGTCAAAATCGGTAGACGTACCGTTTGTTGTTCCTTTTACAATAACACTTGCACCAGGTAAAGGCTGATTGGCTTCATCAACTACTTTACCAGTTGTTTTGGTTTGACCAAAAACAGCAGCTGTTGCGAAAAACAACGCTACTACTAATAAATTTTTAAAATTTTTCATTTTGAAATTTTAAGTTATTAAATGTTCTGCAAAAATCCTCATTTTTTACAGTTGTAATGTTAATTTAATGTTAAGTATTAACAAAACTTTATGATAGTCAAAAATAGTAATTTATTTTATTGTTGTCTGAAAAACAGTTTGTTAAATATCAACAAGGTTGTTAACAAAAAGAGAATAAATGTTAAAGTTTTAGAAATAGCTATTTTGAAAAAGAAAATTATGTCTTATTTAGGTGTTTGTTGGCTAATTCTTTACCTAATTCTACACCAAATTGATCAAAACTAAAGATGTTCCAAATTACTCCCTGCACAAAAATTTTATGTTCGTACATGGATATTAATTTTCCTAAAGTATCTGGATTTAATTGGTCGATTAAAATACTTGTACTTGGTTTGTTACCTTCAAAAACCTTAAAGGGAAGAAGTGTTGCTAATTCTTCATTTTGGTTATTAAATTTTAAATCTAAATGAACTTCTTCTGCTGTTTTACCAAAAGCCAATGCCTCTGTTTGCCCATAAAAATTTGCCATTAGTTTTTTATGATGATCTGTTAAACCATATAAAGATTCTTTAAATCCTATAAATTCTGCCGGAATTAATTTTGTTCCTTGGTGTAATAATTGCATAAATGCGTGTTGCATATTTGTTCCAACATTCCCCCAAATGATTGCCCCAGTTTGGTACTCTATTTTATTTCCATTTCTATCTACACTCTTTCCATTACTTTCCATAATGGCTTGTTGTAAATAATCTGATAATTTATGTAGGTACTGAGAGTAGGGTAAAATAGCTTCAGTTTCACATCCAAAAAAGTTATTATACCAAATACTAATTAATGAGGAAATAACTGGAATGTTTTCTTCAAACGGAGTGTTCTTAAAATGCGTATCCATTTTTGATGCACCATCTAGTAAAGATTTAAAGTTCGGGAATCCAACGGACAAACTTATTGATAATCCAACCCCACTCCATAAAGAAAAACGGCCTCCAACCCAATTCCACATCGGAAAAATATTCTCGTTGTCAATTCCGAATTCAGTTACATTTTTAATATTAGATGAAACTGCCACAAAATGCTTCGCAATATCATGCTGAGAAGCAGATTTTAAAAACCATTCTTTAATGGTAGTTGCATTGCTTAAGGTTTCTTGAGTGGTAAATGTTTTAGAAACAATAACAAATAAGGTAGTTTCTGGATTTAGTCTTTTTATGATTTCAGAAACATGGTCTCCATCAACATTAGAAACAAAATGTGTATTCAGCTGATTCTTATAATATTGCAAAGCTTCTACAACCATATTTGGACCTAAATCAGAGCCTCCAATTCCAATATTTACAACATCTATAATTGACTTTCCAGTATAACCTTTCCAATTGCCAGAGATTATTTTTTCAGAAAATGCCTCAATTTGATTAAGAGTTGCATTAATTTCTGGTTTTACATTTGTGTTCTCTACAAGTATCTCGTTAGAGGTATTGTCTCTAAGAGCAGTATGTAAAACCGCTCTTTTCTCTGTTGTATTTATGATGTCTCCAGAAAAATATTTTTGTATTGCATCTTTTAAGTCAACTTCATTTGCTAATTCAATTAACAAATCCAACGTTTCTTTGGTGATTCTATTTTTAGAATAATCAACGTAAAAATCATCAAAAGAAAAAGAAAGTTCAGCTTTTCTATTGGCATTGTTTTTAAAGAATTCTTTTAAATGAGTGTCCTTTATATCCGTAAAATGCGAAGTCAATTTTGCCCATGTACTGGTTTTTGTTGGATTCGTATTTTTTAATGCCATAATATTATCAGTTAGTTTTTAAAAAATGATGTCATTATCATTTATTTTTAATTCTAATGAATCAGGTTTTTTAATGTTTTCTAATTGCTCTTTTAAAGGAGCAATGTAGGATAGGTAAGTTGGTTTTAAGCTCTTTTTTAAAGGAGCTGCAGCGGGTAGTTTTTGTTTAAATGGATCTACTTGTCTTCCATTTTTCCAGAAACGGTAACACACATGATTTCCGCTACTACTTCCTGTAGAGCCAACAAAACCAATGATGTCTCCTTGTTTTACAAACTGCCCTCTTTTTACATTTCTACGACTCATATGCAAATATTGAGTAGTGTAAGTGTTGTTATGCTTTACCTTTACATAATGCCCGTTTCCTCTTTTTCTGTAAGCCGATTCGGTAACAGTTCCACTGGCAGTTGCCATAATTGGGGTTCCATAATTTGCCGCGAAATCAGTTCCTTTATGTGCTTTTACACGACCATATAGAGCAATTTTTCTTTTTAAATTATATCTTGATGAAATTCTATATTGAAATTTTATAGGCGATTTTAAAAACTGCCTACGCAACATATTCCCTTCTTCGTCATAATACTCAACGATTCCTTTTTTTGGATCTGGCACAAAACGATAGGCATATAAATCTTTACCATTGTGGTTAAACAAGGCTGCTTTTACTTCTCCGTAACCAACAAAAGTAGAATCATCAATAAATTTTTCTTCATAAATAAACTTAAACGTATCACCTTTTTGAAGCTTAAAAAAATCGAGAGTCCAAGCATAAATATCTGCTACTTTATTGGTTAAATTAGGATTTAAATGTAGGCTATCCATAGATTGAGAAAAACTAGAATAAATTTTTCCGTGAGCTTCTTTTTCTATTGTGGTAATTTTTTTTCTATAGGTGTAGCTTTTAATGATAGAATCATTAAAAGCAATAACTGTAGCTACTGATTTGTTGTTTTTGTAGATAAAAACTTGTGCCTTTTCAGTTGAATCTTTTGCGGCTAAAATGGTGTAAGGCTTTCCAGCTCTAACACGCCTAACATCAAAAGTGTCTTTAATTTTTAAAGCAATTTTATTAATGATAGGATAATCTACATGGTGTCTGTCTAATATTTCACCAAAACTTTCTCCCTTTTTAATGGTGTCATTAATTACTTTATAATCGTCTAGTTTATAGCCAAATTCATAAACTATTTCAGGTTCTAGTATTGTTTTAATTTCATCAATACTTTCTTGTTTGTCTTCTTTACAAGAACTAAAGATGCTTATTGTTAATAAAAGGAATACTATTTTTTTCAAAAGGAATTGTTTTATACGCGATTTAAACGCAAAAATACAATTTAATCGTATACAATTTTAAAAGAATTTGCAAGACCTTTATAGGCATCCAATTCTGCTCTTAAAGACCCTACGGCCAAAGATGCTTTTAGTTTTATAGGTATTTTATTGTCGTCTGCAGTGATCCATATAGTTACACTTTCGTTCTCTTTAAAAACTCTACCTGCTTGCACCATTGGTCTAAATTTTAGGCTTTTAACTTTTCCAAATCTAGTTTTTAGCAATTCTTCACCTAAATACACTAATTTAAAGGGATAAATTTCGGAGTCCATAAACATATCTAAAGCAATTTCATCACCTATATTTAAGGAACTAACATCTTGGTTTCTTAAATAATAAAAAGCAGACATCATATCTTGCACGTTGTTAATGTCTATGGTATCTGAGGTTTGCAGTTTGAAATCTAATACCGTTGCTTTTTTTGATTCGTAATTAAATTTAATCTCTCTGTTAATGATATAGCCTCCTTCGTTAATATTTCTTTTAAAAACATAAGGCTTAATGGTTTTAGTGTCAAAAAAAGATTGATAGGTGTCATCAACATTAAAAAACCATTTTATAATTCCGGAAGTCCAACCTTTACCAGTTACATGAAAAACTTCTTTGCCTTTAATTGTATCCGTGTCTAAAGATAATGTTGCATTTCCAGCTTTTAAAAAACCACTATAACTCATCCTATAACGCAACCATTCTCCTTTTTTAAAAACTACAGTTTTCTCTTGAGAGTAAGAGTTTATAGCAATAATAAAGGCAATAAAAAGAAAAGTAATTTTTTTCATATATTCAAACATATAAAAAAGGAATGACAATTTCTATTCCAAAATTGAATAAGCAGCTCGATTACTCAAAAAGCGCGTGTTAAATTTTTCACATTTTTTAAAAAGTTCCCCAATTCTTCAATTCTTCTTCGCTCCATAAATAAGGGAAAAATATACGACGTTGGTATTTAGGATGCATGTATTTACGCCAATTACTTCCGCCAGTTGCTTCAATGTCTTTATCTCCACCACCTAAATATTTTCCTGCAGCGTCATAGTGCGCTAATACCCATTTTACATTAACAGTATAATCGTAATGACGCATTGCTTTGATCAATTCTGGGTTTTTTTGAACATCTTCTGGAAGTTGTTTGAATTTTTTAGACAAATTACATTCGTTGTAATCTTCCATAAAATCAATAAAATCTCCCATGTATTTCTTTTCAAATAATTTTATCAAAATAGATTTTTCTCCTGTTTGATGGTTTTTCCCAGCCGCTTGCCAATACAAATGTTCAAAAGCATTTCTAAAAGAGGAGCTCCTATCAATGGTATCTCTGTAGCGTGCGTCAATTAGGTTGATTAATTCTGTGGATGCAAATTCGATTTTTCTGTACTGAGCACTTTGAAATCCACTTGCAGGAGCTAATGTGTTTCTAAACTTAAGATACTGTTCAACATCCATTCCTTCTCCCATCAGGCTAAATGAACTACAAAGCATATCAAAATACCTGCTAATTCTCATTAAATGTTTTGAGAATTTTTCTGCAGTAATTGGCTCTTTGGATAACGATATTTGATCAATTTCCCACAAAATCATTTTAAACAACAGCTCGTTTACTTGATGATACATGATGAAAACCATTTCATCTTTTTCTGTGGTTCTCGGAATTTGCAATCCTAATAAAGCATCAGTTTGAATATAATCCCAATAGGTTATAGGCGTGCTGTGCAATAATCCTTCTAGCATGGTTTCTAGAGGAACACCTAGCTTTTGGTATTTTTCTTCTATGGATTTTAATAATTCTTTTTTATCCATTGTAAAAAAAGAACCAAGAGTTATTCTTGGTTCTTTTGTGATTTAAGTTTATAAAGTACCGCGATTTGCTTGTTCTCTTTCGATAGATTCGAACAATGCTTTGAAATTACCAGCTCCAAAACCACGAGCTCCCATTCTTTGAATGATTTCAAAAAATAACGTTGGCCTGTCTTCTAAAGGTTTTGTAAAGATCTGTAATAAATACCCTTCTTCATCAGCATCAATCATAATCGATAATTTTTGCAATTCGCCAATATCTTCTTTCATCATATCATGATGCTCTCCCAATCTATTAGGGATGTCATCATAATAAGCCTGTGGAGGAGGAGGAAGAAATTCTACACCACGTGCTTTTAATTGACTAACAGTTGTAATGATATCATCTGTTGCAACGGCAATATGTTGCACTCCAGAGCCTTCATAAAAATCTAAATACTCTTCAATTTGAGATTTTTTTGCTGCTTTTGCAGGTTCGTTAATTGGAAATTTAATTCTTCCATTTCCGTTAGACATTACTTTACTCATCAATGCAGAATATTCTGTATGAATTTGTTTGTCATCAAATGATAAAAAGTTTTCGAATCCCATAACATCTTCATACCATTTTACCCAAACATCCATTTGATTCCAACCAACATTTCCAACCATATGGTCAATATATTTTAAACCAACAGGTGTTGGATTGTAATCGGATTCCCATTTTCTAAAGCCAGGCATAAATGTACCTTTGTAGTTTTTACGTTCTACAAACATATGAACGGTTTCACCATAAGTGTAGATTCCGGCTTTTATAATTTCTCCATGCTCATCGGTTTCAACAGTAGGTTCTAAATACGATTTTGCTCCACGCTTTGTAGTCTCTTCGTAAGCACTTCTAGCATCATCTACCCAAAGCGCAATTACTTTAACACCGTCTCCATGTTTTACAATATGATCGTTAATTGGCGATTTGCTATTTAATGGGGTTGTTAATATCAAACGGATTTTGTCTTGAACCAAGACATAACTAACAGAATCTTTTGAACCTGTTTCTAATCCTTTATATGCTAGTGATTGAAAACCAAAAGCGGTTTTGTAGAAATGGGCGGCTTGCTTTGCATTACCAACATAAAATTCTAAATAATCTGTTCCTAATAACGGAAGGAAATCTTGTGCTCCTTCAAATATTTTTTCTAAACCGTAGTTTACTGATTTTACTTCTTTCGCCATCTTTGTGATGTTTATTTTTCCTGTAAATACAGGTGTGTTATTTTTATTCTATTATTACTCTAACCAAGATTTGAAATAATCTTCATCTGCAATTTTCATTGCTTCTTCTGTTACCATTAAAGGTTTAAAAGTATCTACCATTACAGCCAACTCTTCTGTTTCTGTTTTGCCAATACTTCTTTCTGCAGCTCCTGGATGTGGTCCGTGCGGAATCCCCGCTGGATGTAGTGAAATATGTCCAGCTTCAATATCGTTTCTACTCATAAAATCACCATCTACATAATACAATACTTCATCAGCATCTATATTACTATGGTTGTATGGAGCAGGAATTGCATCTGGATGGTAATCATATAATCGCGGTACAAAGCTGCAAATTACAAAGGCATTGGTTTCAAAAGTTTGATGTACTGGTGGTGGTTGGTGAATTCTACCCGTAATAGGTTCGAAATCATGAATTGATAAGGCATATGGATAATTAAATCCATCATAACCAACTACATCGAAAGGATGCGTTGCATAGACCATTTCAAAAATTTCATCTTTCTTTTTTACTTTGATGATGAAATCTCCTTTTTCGTTATTGGTTTCTAATTCATAAGGGCGGCGAATATCTCGCTCACAAAATGGAGCATGTTCTAATAACTGCCCGAACCAGTTTCTATATTGTTTTGGAGTGTATATTGGCGAATGAGATTCTACAATAAACAAACGATTGTCTTCTGTGTCGAAATCTATTTTATAAATAATTCCTCTTGGAATGATTAAATAATCACCATATTTAAAATCTAAATTTCCATAGATGGTTCTTAGTTTTCCAGTTCCTCTATGGATGAAAATCATTTCATCAGAATCTGTATTTTTATAAAAATAATTAGTATTAGATTTTCTTGGAGCCGCTAATGCGATATGACAATCTGAATTTGTCAACACAATTTTTCTGCTTTCTAAAAAATCATCTTGAGGTGCAACTTGAAAACCTCTTAAACGATACGACTGAATATTGTTTTCTTTTGCAACTTTAGGTTTAACACTGTATTGGTTTTTAATTTCCTTTACCTGTGTTGGTCTTTGCTCATGATAACTATTGGTAGACATTCCGTCGAACCCTACAGTTCCAAAAAGTTGCTCGTAATATAAATCGCCATTCGCTTTTCTAAATTGAGTATGGCGTTTTGGTGGTATTTTTCCTAATTGATGATAAAAGGGCATAATTTTTTGAATTTGTTATTCCTATGAAAACAGGAATCTTGTTAGTAATTGTTTCATTCTTAAATGAGATTCTGTATCAAGTGTAGAATGTCAGAATTGAATCAATCATTCAGGATTGCGTTTTATCAAAAACTTTAAGTGTGCTAGTAAGTTTGCATACATATTTAGAGCTTTTTAGTTGCTTGCTCTACAAATATACAGAAAGTTTTAGTGATTTTTAACTTTCAGGAGCGAGTTCTACTTCGAGTCCGTCAAGTTCTTGAGTAATCGGAATTTGACAACATAATCTGCTATTGTCTTTTACATGAAAAGCTTCAGCTAGCATCATGTCTTCATCAATGCCCATTTCTGGTAGTTCATGATCAGATTTAACATAGCATTGACAAGATGCACACATGGCCATTCCACCACAAACACCAATAGTTCCTTCTGGAGCTAACTCGTAAGAACGAATAACTTCCATTAAGTTCATAGCCATATCAGTCGGTGCTTCTATTTCGTGTAAAACTCCATCACGATCTATTATTTTTAGGATAACATCTTGTTCCATTAATCTATAGATTTAACAACGGCTTTAGGTGCTTCTTTTCTGGTGCCATCAAAACCATCAACACCACCAACTGTAGTATATTTCATTACATACTTTTTGTCTGGAAAAATACGTTGAAAAGCACTTTGACACATTAAAGTAGCTTCATGAAATCCACATAAAATTAATTTCAATTTACCTGGATAAGTGTTAACATCTCCAATAGCATATATTCCTGGAATGTTGGTTTGATAATCTAGCGCATTATTTACTTTGATTGCGTTTTTCTCTATTTCTAATCCCCAATTTGCAATAGGCCCTAGTTTTGGTGCCAATCCAAAAAGTGGAATAAAATGATCGGTTTCTAAAACGTACTCATCTTCATTATTTTTAGAAATAACAACTCCGGTAATATGATTATCTCCTACAACTCCTGAGATTTCTGCTGGAGTAATTAAGTTAATTTTTCCAGCATCTTTTAATTCTTGTACTTTTTCAACAGAATCTAAAGCGCCTCTAAATTCATTTCTTCTATGAACCAAGGTTACAGATTTAGCAATATCTGTTAAAAAAATAGACCAATCTAAAGCAGAATCTCCACCACCTGCAATGACCACTTTTTTATCTCTATACAACTCTGGTTCACGAATCATATATTCTACTCCTTTGTCTTCGAAGTTTGCAATGTTTGGAATCGGCGGCTTTCTTGGCTCAAAACTACCTAACCCTCCTGCAATTGCTACAATTGGTGCTTTGTGCTTTGTGCCTTTATTGGTGGTAACAATAAAACTCCCGTCTTCTTGTTTTTCTATAGTTTCAGCTCGCTCTCCTAACGTAAAACCAGGCTCAAACTGTTTGCACTGTTCTAATAAATTTGTTGTTAAATCTCCAGCCAAAATCTCTGGGAATCCAGGGATGTCATAGATTGGTTTTTTAGGATAAATTTCTGAACATTGACCACCAGCTTGTGGTAATGCGTCAATTAAATGACATCTTAGTTTTAATAATCCTGCTTCAAAAACGGTAAACAAGCCGGTTGGGCCTGCACCAATAATTAATATATCTGTTGTAATCATTAATTAAAAAAAATCATGTAAAAATAACGCTTGTAAAATTTTAAAAAACTGATTTTTATCAGCTAGTCTACATTCACTACTTTTTCAATTTGTGGAGCATATTTTTTAATGGTTGCTTCAACACCATTCTTTAATGTCATTTGATTGACAGAACACCCAATACAAGCACCTTCTAATTGTACTTTTACTGTTGTATCTTCTATAGATAATAGCTTTATGTTTCCGCCATCACTTAATAAAAAAGGGCGAATTTCTTCTAAAGCTTTTTCAACATTCGCAAGCGTTTCTTGTATTGTCATAACTTTTATTTTGTGCTACAACCACTCATTGTTGTTATTCTAACAATTTCTGTTGGCGGCAAATTTTCGTTTCGTTTTACTAACTGAGATAGCATTTCTTTAGTGTTGTCAGAAAAAGCTTTTTCTAGAGGTGTGTTTGTTTGTAATGCTACAGGATGGCCAACATCACCAGCTTCTCGAATACTTTGCACTAAAGGAATTTCACCTAAAAATTGAGTCTTGATATCTTCTGCTAAATTTTTTGCTCCACCATTTCCAAAAATATAATATTTGTTGTTTGGTAATTCTTCAGGTGTAAAATAGGCCATGTTTTCAATAATTCCCAACACAGGAACATTGATGCTTTCTTGTTGAAACATTGCAACTCCTTTTTTAGCATCCGCTAAAGCAATATTTTGTGGTGTACTCACAATCATCGCTCCGTTTATCGGTAATGCTTGTACAATTGACAAATGTACATCTCCAGTTCCTGGAGGCAAATCAATCAATAAAAAATCCAATTCACCCCAATCAGCATCAAAAATCAATTGATTTAAAGCTTTTGAAGCCATCGGTCCACGCCAAATTACTGCTTGATTAGGATTTGTAAAAAAACCTAAAGACAATAATTTTACCCCATAATTTTCTACAGGTTTCATTTTAGAACGCCCATTTACATTTACAGATAATGGTTTTTCTTTTTCTACATCAAACATTAAATGCATAGAGGGCCCATAAACATCTGCGTCTAAAACGCCAACACTAAAACCCATTTTTGCTAATGTAATAGCAGTATTTGCTGTGATGGTAGATTTACCAACGCCACCTTTTCCGGAAGCAACAGCAATGATATTTTTAATATTCGGAATTTCCTTTCCTTTGATTTGATTTGGATTTTCTTTCTTTGGAACTACAGCTTTTACATTTACTTTTACCATCACATCTTCACTAACTTTTAAGCGAAGGGTATTGATAATTTCACTTTCAACTCTTTTTTTAGCTTGTAAAGACGGATTGTTAATGGTAACATCAACAATTACTTCGTTGCCAAAAGTTACAACGTTTGTAATATTTTCATTTTCAACTAAGCTTTTACCTTCTCCAGGTGCAGTGATAGTTTCTAATGCTTTGTATATATCTTGCTTTTTAAAGCTCATCTTACGATTTTAATTAGGATTAATTCTAAACTACAAATATAGTGTATAGATTTTAGATAATAAAGAAGTTATAGTTTGTTTATCGATGGATAGATAAGTTGAATTTATGACAAGTCTTCACTCGGATTCCAAAACACTTTTTGAAAATCTTGAATTTGATTGTCGACAACAACAATCCCTTCACTTTCTAGTAATTGTTGCATTAAGTTTGTGCCATCAAAATGATGTTTTCCTGTAAGTAATCCTTTTCTATTAACAACTCTATGTGCAGGAACTTCTTCTTTTTGATTGTGAGAATTGTTCATCGCCCATCCAACCATTCTCGCAGAACGAGTTGCGCCAAGATAGGTGGCAATGGCCCCATAACTTGTAACTCTTCCGTAGGGAATTAATCGAGCAATTTTGTATACGTTGTCAAAAAAATTATCTGAAGAACTCATTTAGAATTAGTTGTATTTAATTCTAAATTTAATAAAAGTGATTGGTTTTCCTTTTTCTAAATACTGTTTTTCGTAAAAGGTTTGCGTTCCAATTACCTCTTCTGGAGAATAGGTGTTTTTATACACATCGTGATTTGCATGCAGTATTTCATGTCCTTCACCATGCAGTAAGCCTAAGGTATACCCGTGCATAAACTCACTATCAGTTTTTAAATTTACCACACCATTTTCTTTTAAAATATGATGGTACTTTTTTAAGAAGTCTTTATTGGTTAAACGATGTTTTGTGCGTTTGTATTTAATTTGAGGGTCAGGAAACGTAATCCAAATTTCATCAACTTCATTTTCTGCAAATAGTTCGCTAATCAATTCTATTTGAGTTCTAATAAAGCCAACATTTGTTAAGTTTTCTTCTAAAGCCGTTTTTGCACCACGCCAAAATCGAGCACCTTTAATATCAATTCCGATAAAATTTTTGTCAGAATTTTTTTGTGCAAGTGCAATGGTATATTCTCCTTTGCCACAACCAAGCTCTAAAACAATTGGGTTGTCGTTTTTGAAAAAAGTACTCCATCTACCCTTAAGAGAAAAACCATTTAGTATTTCTTCTCTTTTTGGCTGAACAACATTAGAAAACGTTTCGTTTTCATGAAAACGTTTTAATTTGTTTTTGCTTCCCAAAGTAAACTATTATTCTGCAGAATCTTCGATTCCTTCTCTTTTGAAGCGTGCAGATTCTTTCATCCAGTATGCAAATAATACTAATAATACAACTAAAAACATCCAGTTTACTACATTTGAAACCCACCAGCTTAAATCACTTAAGCGTAATGCTTGAAAAGGACCAAAAGCCCAGGTAAAAAAATCACCAATTAATCTAAAAATATTGCTTGCTATCATAACTTAAGTATCTTTACGTTGCAAAAATATAAAAACTAATTATGTTAGCCAATTTTTTCGGCAAATCAAAACCAGTAAATTTTATACTTATTACGGTACTTTTTTTTATCTACTATCTATTGGATTTTATAATGGTAAAAAAAGCCGAAATAAATCTCGGAGACTTTTATAAGTTTTTGTTGGTTACTCCTTTGTTTTTGTTGCTTTTTTTATTGTTTAATTTTATCATTTCTAAAAATAATTTAACAAGAGATAATTCGTATGCATTTTTACTTTTTGTAATTGGATTGGGTTTTCTAAATACGTTCATTATAGAAACTTCAATAGTTTTTACTTTTTTATTGTTGTTTTTGTTTTTTAGAAGAGTGTATAGTTTAAGAACCTTAAAAATTGTATATCAAAAATTGTTTGATAGCGGATTTTGGTTAGGGGTGTTATTTTTAATTTCACCTTTTTACCTTCTATATATCGTTTTGCTTTATGCGGCTGTTTTCTTCTTTGCAAAAATCACAATTAGAACCGTGTTGATTCCGGTAGTAGGATTTATTACACCGGTCTTTTTATACTACACCTACCTGTTTTGGATGCATGATTTAACCACTTTTTATCAATTGTTTGACACGAATTTTATTGTAGATTTAAGCTTTTACAAAACCGATTATTATAGCTTATTTGCAATGACATTTGCTTTTTTCACAGGTGTTTCTTTACTGTTAAGAACAGGAAAAGTGCTTTCTGTTAGTAATAAATTTAAAAGGAGCTGGGTATTGCTGATGTTGCATTTAGCAATAGCGATTGTATTTATTTCTTTGGTAGAAGAAAAGAACGGAACAGAATTCGTTACATTTTTATTTCCATCTACTATTATTATGGCAAATGGGCTGCAGTCAATGCATAAGAAACTCGTAATAAATATAGTGTTAGTAGTGTTTTTGATACTTTCTTTTGCAATACATTTTATAGCTTAGTTCCAAAAGCTAAATCACCCGCGTCACCTAAACCAGGAACAATATATGCTTTGTCGTTTAGTTCATCATCTATTGCTGCTATCCATAAATGAGTGTTTTCTGGAAAATGCTTTTTGATAAAATCGATTCCTTCTGTTGAACCAATTACACAAACTAAATGCAGTTCTTTTGGATTGCCATATTTTTGAATGGCTTTAAAAACAGAAACTAAAGATTGCCCAGTTGCCAACATTGGATCTGCTAAAATTAAAACTTTATCATCAATAGAAGGAGAAGCAAAATACTCTACCACAATTTCAAATTGTGCATCATTATTAGGGTGGTTTCTATAGGCAGAGATAAAAGCATTTTCTGCATCATCAAAATAATTTAACAACCCTTGATGCAAAGGCAACCCTGCTCTTAAAATTGAACCTAAAACAATGTTTTTAATAGGCAGAAAACTTTCTTTTGTACCCAAGGGAGTTGTAATGTTTTCTGAAGAATACTTTAAAGTTTTACTCAATTCATATCCTAAAATCTCTCCAATTCTTTCAATGTTTCTGCGAAAACGCATGGCATCCTTTTGAACAGAAACCTCTCTAATTTCTGCAATAAATTGGTTAAGAATTGAGTTTGTTTTTTCTAGGTTATAAATAATCATAACATATAGTTTTGTTCAAATTTAAGAATTCAGTTTTAAAGTCGTTTCAACTTTTTCAATCACTTTTTTAGGTAAAATTGTTCGCATTGCATCTTCGTATCCGTCACAAATTTTATTTCCATAAATAGAACAGGGAATGTTTGGATATTTTTCTAAATCTGGAAGTATACAATTTTCTTGAGGTTGATTGTAAGGAGCAAAACCTGCAAAAGGATGTGTTGCTCCCCAAAGTGTAATGGTTGGTATTTGTAGCATCGCCGCAAAATGAGCATTCCCAGAATCCATTGCCAACATACAATCTAAATGAGCTATTGCATTGAGCTCTTCGCTTAAATTTAATTTTCCGGCTACAGAAATACAATTAGAAAACTTCTTTTCAATTTTAGAAAGGATTTCTATTTCAGGTTTTCCACCCCCAAAAAGCAAAAGGGTATTTTTTGTAGATAATTCATCTATTACTTTTTCCATCAAATCTATGGGATACATTTTAGCATCATAAGCCGCAAAGGGCGCTATTCCGATCCAATGATTCTTTTTTTCTCCAACTAAATTAATAATAGAATTCTGCAATTTTGATTTCTCTAGTTTTGTTGGTTTTGAAATATCTACCAAAAAACCCAGCTTCCTAAAAACATCTGCATATCGTTCATGAGAGGTTTTTAGTTGCTTAAAAATTTTGTTTGTTGTTCTCGTTAGCGCTTTCTTTTCGCTTCTTCCTTTGTCAATTACACTTATGTTCTTGCTAGAAAACTTAAAATAATTTCGTAAAATCTTAGATCGTAATACATTATGTACATCAGCAATATGGGTAATCTTTAATTTTTTTAACTCTTTGTAAAGTTGATACAAGCCTAAAACACCTTTGTGTTTTTTGGTAACATCGGCTGCATAAAAAGCAACATTCGGAATGCCATCAAATAGAGGTTTAAAAAAAGCTTTAGACAGAAACGTAATTTTAATTTCTGGATGTTGTTCTATTAAAGCTCTAATTACAGGAATTGTCATCGCAACATCTCCCATAGCAGATAATCGAATTACTAAAATATGTGTGTTTGCTTGCAAAATTTATTGCTAATAATTAGTGAGTTGTAAAAATAGCGAAAACAAAATAAGTTCTCTTGTTTTTTCAAAAATTCTCTGTAGTGATTGCATTTTTTAGAAGAATAATTCCTCAAATAATTATGTACCTTTGTTGCTGTATTTTAAAAAAGTATTGAATGATTCAATCTATGACTGGTTACGGTAAGTCCGTATTACAATTACCAACAAAAAAAGTTACGATAGAAATTAAAACGTTAAATAGTAAAAACTTAGATTTAAACGTTAGAGTTCCTTCTTATTATAAAGAAAAAGAATTGGCAGTAAGAAAAAAATTGGCAGCTGGTTTGGTAAGAGGTAAAATAGACTTTTCTATTTATGTAGAAATGACTTCGGATGAAACTACTACAACCATCAACAAGAACGTTGTTTCAAACTATATTCAGCAATTGAGAAATGTATTGTTTACAAATGATGACGATGTAGAGTTGCTAAAAATGGCGGTAAGAATGCCAGATGCGTTAAAAACTGAACGTGAAGAATTGGATGAAAACGAGTGGGAATTGATCAATACAGGTATTGATGAGGCTTTAAAAGAAACCATTCAGTATAGAATTGACGAAGCTGCTTCTTTAGAAGATGATTTTAAATTGCGAATTTTAAATATTAAAAAATATTTAGATGAAGTTCATGCTTTGGATGAAGAGCGCATTAAAAATGTTCGAGAGAAATTGCAAAAATCGATTGCAGATTTAAAAGTAGAAATTGATGAAAATCGTTTTGAACAAGAATTGATTTACTATCTAGAAAAGTTAGATATCAATGAAGAAAAAGTACGTTTAGGAAATCATTTAGAGTACTTTTTACAAGAATTAGACAGTAAAGATTCTAACGGAAAAAAATTAGGATTTATCATTCAAGAAATTGGAAGAGAAATCAACACCACGGGTTCTAAAGCAAATTTTGCTTCGATGCAAAAATCGGTGATTCAAATGAAAAACGAGTTGGAGAAAATTAAAGAACAAATCTTAAACGTGTTGTAGTTATATGGATAGTTTTCAAGGTAAATTATTTGTTTTTTCTGCGCCATCAGGTTCTGGTAAAACAACCATTGTTCGTCATTTATTAGCACAAGAAAAATTCAATTTAGAATTTTCTATTTCGGCAACTTCAAGATTACCTAGGGGAGAAGAAGTTGATGGGAAAGATTATTACTTCATTTCTTTAAAAGACTTTAAGCAGCATATAAAAAATGAAGATTTTTTAGAATGGGAAGAAGTATATAGAGATAACTTTTACGGAACCTTAAAAAGCGAAGTAGAACGAATCTGGGCAAAAGGGAAACACGTAATTTTTGATATTGATGTTGCTGGAGGATTGCGAATTAAAAAGAAGTTTCCAGAACAAACATTAGCTGTTTTTGTAAAGCCACCAAGTATTGATGAGCTAAAAATACGGTTGAAAAAACGTAAAACAGAAAGCGACGAAAAGATAAATATGCGCATCGCAAAAGCCTCTATTGAATTGGCAACTGCACCGCAATTTGATAAAATTATTAAAAATTACGATTTAGAAGTTGCTTTTAAAGAAGCAGAAAATTTAGTTGGAGATTATTTAGGAATAAAAGAATAGAATAATAATTAATATTAGGTCGAGCGGAGTCGAGAACTTCTGATTCCACTCAACGTGACAAATCATTTTAAAATGAATATCGGTTTATACTTCGGCACCTTTAATCCCATTCATGTTGGGCATTTGATCATTGCCAATTATATGGTAGAAAACTCCGATTTAGATGAAGTTTGGTTCGTAGTTACTCCACACAATCCTTTTAAAAAGAAAAAATCCTTATTAGAAAATTACCATCGGTTAGAATTGGTGCACCTAGCAACAGAAAACTACGATAAGATTAAGCCTTCAGACATTGAGTTTCATTTGCCTCAGCCAAATTATACAGTCCATACCTTAGCACATATTGCAGACACCTATCCGCAACATACTTTTAGTTTGATTATGGGCGAAGACAATTTAAAAAGCTTTCACAAATGGAAAAATTATGAAATCATTTTAGAGCATCACCATCTTTATGTATATCCAAGATTTTCTGAAGGAAAAATAGAAACTCAATTCGACAAGCACCTAAAAATTCATCATATAAAAGCTCCAATTATTGAGCTTTCATCGACACAAATTAGAAACGGAATAAAAGAGAACAAAAACATACAACCTATGTTAACAGAAGCCGTTTGGAAGTATATTGATGAGATGAATTTTTATAGAAAATAGTTTCCCTGTTTTTTCGTTGTATATTTGTAATTCAAAGAAAAAAATCCGTGGCAAAAAAGACTCCAAAAAAAAGCAACTTTAGGCAAAGGATAACCAATAAATTTAGATTGGTTGTTTTAAATGAAGACACCTTTGAAGAGCGTTTGTCTTTTAAGTTAACCATCTTAAACATTTTTGTTTTGAGCGGTGTGTTTTCGGTTGTTTTAATTGCTTTAACCACTGTGTTTATTGCCTATACATCCATAAGAGAATACATTCCAGGATATTCTTCTACACAACTAAAAAAAGACGCTTCAAAATTAGTGTATGAAGCAGATTCATTAAAAAACAGGTTGCTATTAATTGAAAATTACACCAAAGCTTTAATTCCGATTTTATCTGGAGAAGACCCACTTTCGGAAATTGATTTCGATTCGTTGAAAAGAGCTAGTATTTCTAAAATTGATGAAAAAAAATTAGATGCTTCTAAAACCGATTCTCTCTTTAGAGAAAAAATAGAAAGTAAAGATCGGTTTCCTTTGTTTGACAAGGCCGAAGATAAAATTGACATGGTCTTTTTTGCACCTTTAAATGGTAATGTTTCACAAGATTTTAACGCCACAAACAAACACTTTGCAATCGACATTACATCGGTAACTGGAACACCCGTAAAAGCGATAGAAGAAGGTAGAGTTATTTTTTCTGAATGGACTACAGAAACGGGTTATGTAATAATCATTGAACACGGTACAGGCTTTATTTCTGTATATAAACATAACGGTGCCTTGCTAAAACAACAAGGAGATTTTGTAAAATCTGGAGAAGCTATTGCAACGGTAGGTTCTACTGGCGAATTAACTACTGGGCCGCATTTGCATTTCGAATTATGGTATAATGGGTATCCTGTAAACCCAATCAATTATATAGATTTTAAATAAATGAGCCTAAAATCTTTTTTTGCCATTCCGTTTGCCAAACTAGCTGTAAAGCAAGTTTATAAATGGGCAAACAATCCACATAAAACACAAGACAAGGTATTTAAAGACTTAATTTCTAAAGCAAAAAACACCGCTTTTGGAAAAGATCACGATTTTAAAAATATTAGCTCATACAACGATTTTAAAAACCGGGTTAAAGTTCAAGATTACGAGGGATTAAAACCGTATGTAGACAGAATCGTTGCTGGAGAAGAAGATGTACTTTGGAAAGGAAAACCAATTTATTTTGCCAAAACATCGGGCACAACATCTGGTGCAAAATACATTCCGATTACAAAAGAATCAATGCCGACGCATATTAAAGCGGCAAGAAATGCTTTGTTGTTTTATATCGCAGAAAAAAATGACGCAAGTTTTGTCAATGGAAAAATGATTTTTTTACAAGGAAGTCCTGTGTTAGAAAATAAAAACGGAATTCAATTAGGAAGGTTAAGTGGAATTGTAGCGCATTATGTACCACAATATTTATTGAAAAACAGGTTGCCAAGTTGGGAAACCAATTGTATTGAAGATTGGGACACCAAAGTAAATGCAATAGTTGAAGAAACAATCCAAGAAGACATGTCTGTAATTAGCGGAATTCCGTCTTGGGTACAGATGTATTTTGAAAAATTGATAGAGAAAACAGGAAAAACAATTTCTGAAATTTTCCCGAATTTTAACTTCTTTGTGTATGGTGGTGTCAATTTTGAACCTTATAAAAACAAGTTTGAAAGTCTCATTGGCAAAAAGATAGATTATGTAGAATTGTATCCAGCTTCTGAGGGGTTTATTGCTTATCAAGATTCGCAAACAGAACCAGGTATGTTATTGCAATTAAACTCGGGTATTTTTTATGAGTTTATTCCTGCATTAGAATTTTATGATGAAAACCCAACAAGAATTTCAATCAAAGAGGTACAACTTGGTGTAAATTATGTGATTATTTTAAATACCAATGCCGGACTTTGGGGCTATAATATTGGTGACACTGTTGAGTTTACATCAACAAAACCATATCGAATAGAAGTCACAGGAAGAATCAAACATTTTATTTCTGCTTTTGGAGAACATGTGATTGGAAAAGAAGTAGAAAAAGCATTGAAAGATGCAATAGAAGGAACACACATCAATATTAGTGAGTTTACAGTTGCTCCGCAAGTAAATCCAGAAAGTGGTTTACCGTATCACGAATGGTTTATCGAATTTGAAAATGAACCAGAAAATTTAGAAGATTTTACAGCAAAGGTAGATGCTTCTATGCAAACGCAAAATATATATTACCAAGATTTAATTGCTGGTAAAGTTTTGCGAACGCTGGTAATTAGAAAAGTTAGAAAAGGAGGCTTTCATGAATACATGAAATCAATTGGTAAGTTTGGTGGACAAAATAAAATTCCGCAATTATCAGATAATCGAAAAATTGCAGATGTGTTGCAAGACTTTTTAAAAGAATAATTATGAAAATCATATCAACAAACATCGGAGAAAAAAAAGAAATTGATTGGAAAGGCAAAACAGTTACAACTGGGATTTTTAAATATTCGGTTGATGCACCAATTTTTTTAGACAAAGAAGAGGTAAAAGGAGATACTATTTGCGATAGGAAACACCACGGCGGAATTGACCAAGCGGTATACGGATATTCATTAAAGCATTACGATTTTTTTAAAAAACTACACCCTAATTTAGATTGGCAATTAGGCATGTTCGGAGAGAACTTAACCTTGGATGACCTAGACGAAACAAGCATTCATGTTGGAGATACTTACAAGGTTGGAGATGTAATTTTAGAAGTAACAAAATCTAGACAACCATGTATGACTTTAGGTGTTCGTTTTAACGATATGAAAATTGTAAAACAGTTTTGGAATACGAATTTTTGTGGGGTGTATTTTAAAGTCCTACAAACCGGTTTTGTAAAAACTGGAGATGTTTTTGAACAGATAAAATCGTGTCCAGAAAACCCAACAATTGCAGAATTGTATGAAGTTAAAAGAGTTGCAAAAGGGATGTAAATAGTTATTTTTCTGTTTGCGTTTAAAAGAAGTTACCACTTGTTTAAAAGCTGCACCCATTACAAAACCAACTGCAATGTCAACTAAATTACCTTTAACGGCAAACTCTTTAAATTCTTTAAGCATTCCCATGTGTACTTGTTTTTAATAGTTAATCAGCTGCCAATTTAAGAAAATTTTAACATGTTAACAATCTTTTTACGCGTTGCGAGATTGCGGTTAGTATTTCGTATGGTATGGTATCTGTAGTGTCGGCTATTTCTTGAATCATTTCTTGAGAATTAAAGACAATTACTTCGTCTCCTTCTTTACAAGTAATGTTAGAAACATCTACCATAATCATATCCATACACACATTTCCAATGATGGGTGCTTTTTGATTGTTGACTAAAACCGAATATTTTTTATTTCCAAATTTTCTAGAAATTCCGTCTGCATGCCCCACAGGAATGGTAGCAGTTTTCATCGACTTGTTTGCGGTAAAGGCTCTGTTGTAGCCAACAGTTTCTCCAGGTTCAATCTTATGAATTTGAGAAATGATAGATTTGAGTGAAACTACATTTTTAAGTTGATTTGTTTCATTTTTATCATTGCCAAAACCATACAATCCTATTCCCAAGCGAACCATATCAAATTGTGCTTGTGGATAGTTGATAATTCCAGATGTGTTTAACAAATGCACAATAGGTTTATAACTTAAATGCGTATAAAACTGCTTTACAATAAAAGCAAAATCATTAATTTGATTGATAGTAAATTCATTTTCGTTTAGATCTTCGCTAGCTGCTAGATGCGAAAAGAGAGAAGCTATTTTAACATGACTTGTTGCTGCTATTTTTGATAAAATTAACGGAACATCTGTATGCCAAAAACCGATTCTGTTTAAACCGGTGTTGAATTTTAAATGAATTGGATAATTCACTAATAATTTAGCATCTGCAAATGCTAGAAAGGCATTAAAAATAGTAAAATTGTATAAATTGGGTTCTAATTGATGTTTAACAATCAGTTCTAAATTTGGAATTTGAGGATGTAATACCAAAATGGGTTTTTCAATGCCTGCGTTGCGTAAGGCAATTCCTTCGTCAGTATAAGCAACCGCAAAATAATCTACATTATTTTCTAAAAACTTGGCAATTTTAGTAGCTTCACTTCCGTAACCAAAAGCTTTTACAACGACTAAAATTTTTGTGTCTTGCTCTAACTTGTTCTTAAAATGTTGAAGATTATGGGTTAGTGCATTTCCATCAATTTCTAAAACGGTTACATGACTATTCATTTATTCAGAACTTATTTCAGAACCTTTTACATTAGATTCTAATTTTTTTGAAGCCAGCTTTTCTTCTTTTTGTAATTGCAAAGCTTTGTAATAAGCAGCTCTGCTTAAAGGTTCGTATTCGTTAACTTCACCAAGCAACACCAACTCATCATTTTGCGCTTTTCTAAAGCTGTAATTTGCTAAATTTCCGGTATGTGTGCAAACCGCATGAACTTTAGTTACGTACTCTGCAGTTGCCATTAAAGCTGGCATCGGACCAAACGGATTTCCTTTAAAATCCATGTCTAATCCGGCAACAATTACACGAATTCCTCTGTTGGCTAAATCGTTACAAACAGCTACAATTTCTTCATCAAAAAACTGTGCTTCATCTATTCCAACAACATCTACATCATTTGCTAACAAACGAATGTTTGCAGAAGAAGGAACAGGAGTTGAACGAATACGGTTGTCGTTATGAGAGACTACTTCATCTTCGTCATAACGTGTATCTACAGCAGGTTTAAAAATCTCTACACGTTGTTTTGCAAATTGCGCTCGTTTTAATCTTCGAATCAATTCTTCGGTTTTTCCAGAAAACATGGATCCACAAATTACTTCAATCCAACCAAATTGTTCTGTATGATTTACTGTATTTTCGAGAAACATTTTGTAGTTTTATGCTTGAAATATGATTATAATTGTATTTTTACTTCAAGTCTTACAAATTTATTAAAAAAAAGATGCCTAGCATCAATTAATTTATCAACTTATGCACAAAAAATTAGCAGCCGACTTAACAAGTATTGCACATAGTATTTTGCAATTAAAAAATAAAGAAGATGTTTTAGTGTTAAAAGAAAAAGCATATCAAGTGTATGAAAAACTAACGTTATTGGCTTATGTTGATGAATATCTAAACACAACTCCTAATGCAATAGAAACTAAAGAAGAGTTGTTAGAGAAAATTGAAAAAGCAACACAAAAGACAACAGAAAAAGAAGCTATTGAAGAGACAGCAGAAGAGGAGGAACTTGAAGAAGTTGTAGCAGAAAAAGAGATAGAAGACGTTAAAACAGAAGAAGTAACTGAAGACTTACCAGAAGAGCCTGTATCTAACGAAATAGAAATGGTTGAAGTCACAGAAACGATTGAAAAAACAACTATAGAAACAGAAGAAATTATAGAGCAACCGTTTGATGAATTGGAACAAACCTTATTTTCTGTTGAAAATACAACTGAAGAAATTGAAATTAAAGACAAGAAAACAATTACACTAGAAGAAGAATTACACGATACAATTTCTGTAGAAGTTGCGGCAGAACTTTTTGAAAAACCAGAAGCCGTTAAATCGGTAAACGATCAAAAACAACAAAATATTCAGATTGGTTTAAATGATAGAATTGCTTTTGTAAAAAATCTTTTTAACGGAAGTCAAGAAGAATTTAACAGAGTGGTTTCTCAATTAAATACTATAAAAACAGAGAAGGAAGCAAAAAAGTTTATCAATAAAATGGTAAAACCAGATTATAACTGGTCTGAACAAGAAGAATATGAAGCGCGTTTTATGGCTCTTGTAGAACGTAAATTTGCATAAAAGAAGAACACATGAAAATAGAAGTATCAAACGGAGAAATTATTGATAAGTACACCATTTTAGAAATTAAACTTTCTAAAATTAAAGACCCTAAAAAAATAGTAAATATTCAGCATGAATACGATACGCTAACACCAGATGTAAAAAATATTTATGCAGACGCAAAAGATGAATCGCATCTTAAAAAATTACACAACGATTTGTTAGAAGTCAACAAAAAATTGTGGAAAATTGAAGATGATATTAGAGAATGCGAACGCGCCAATGATTTTGGACAAACTTTTATTGATTTAGCAAGAGCAGTGTATTATGTTAATGATGACCGTTCAGATGTAAAAAAAGTAATCAACATATTTACAGGTTCAGATTTAGTAGAAGAAAAATCGTATGAAGCTTATAAGTCAGAATAAATTGTAGATGAAAAGCCGCTTTTTTAGACTTCTTTTTTTGATTGTTTTGGTTGGATGTAAATCTTCCTATCAGGCAATTAGTTTTGAGACTAAAAACATACCCATTGCCCCAAATTATGCCAATGAAAAAACGTGGGCGGTTTTACCAACAAAGTATCCGGTTTCACTACAGAAATACGCAACCACAAACATTCTAGAGCTACAAGCAGATGTTTTTTATGTGTATCCAACTTTATTAATGGATAAAAAAGATCTTCGTTGGAATGCTCCAATTGATGATGAAATTCAGAATGATAAAGTTGTCAATACTGCTGTAAAAAATCAAGCTTCACCATTTGCAACTTCGGGTAAAATATATGTTCCGTATTATAGACAAGCACATATCAAATCGTATAGTTTGTATGCTAAAGGAGGGAAAGAAGCTTTTGAAATTGCCTATGCAGACGTAAAAAAAGCATTTGATTTTTATTTAAAAAATTATAATAAGGGCAGACCTATAATTATTGTTAGCCATAGTCAAGGGACAAATCATACAACACAATTATTAAAAGATTTTTTTGATGATCAACCATTGCAAAAGAGATTAATTGCAGCATATATTCCTGGAATGGGTTTAAAACCCAACGAATTTAAAACAATTCAACCAATGATACAACCCAGTGAAACGGGGGGTTTTGTATCTTGGAATACATATAAAAAAGGAACTTTTCCGAAAAACAAAACTCAATACAATGGTGCTGTAACTACAAATCCAATTACATGGGATGCTACGAAAACCACCACTTTAAATCAACACAAAGGGTTTTTGTATTCTAATGGTAAATTATATACAAAAGCCTTAAAAATTGAAATCACAGACGGAATGGTTTGGTCTACAAACCCTAAATTTCCATTGCGTTTTTTTATGTCTTTTATGAAGAATTATCACGCAGGTGATATCAACTTATTTTGGCAAGACATTAAAGAAAATGTTGCGTTGCGAACTAAGGCGTGGTTGGAAAAGAATTGAAACACTTGTCGTTTTTTGCAAAAGCAATAATGTAACAATAGATGAGTTCTCGATACAATTTCGATGAAATCGAAATTACTCGAACTGACATTACAAATGCTTTTTTTGATTTAGAAATTAAATACATAAGCCCAAGAACTCTTTCAATCGTTCAATTTCTTTTTTACTGTTTCCAATAAAAATTTCTTCATTTACAATAAAAACAGGACGTTTTAAAAAAGTATATTCATCTAAAATATATTGCCTGTAGTCTGTCTCAGAAATTGCCTGATCTTTTAAATCCATTGCTTTATAAAGTTTAGCACGTTTGTTAAATAATGCTTCGTAGCTCTGAGAAAGTTTATGCATTTCTTCTAGCTGTTTTACTGTAATTGGATTGGTTTTTATTTCTTGCTTTTTAAATCCATCGAGGTTTATTTCTTTTAAAATTCTTCTGCAAGTATCACAAGTTTGTAAAAAGTAGACTTTTTTCATTTTATACGTTATATTTGATGCTAAATTAGAATAAATAATGAAAACGCAATTCGAATTATTAATCAAATCAAGAGAGCTTGTGTTGCAGGTAATTGACGATTTAACGATTGAACAATTACAGACTATACCAAAAGGATTTAAAAACAACATTGCTTGGAATGTAGCGCATCTGTTAGTAACACAGCAATTATTACACTATAAATTATCGGGTGTAAACTGTTTAATTCCTGATGACCTGATTGCTGATTTTAGAAAAGGAACTTTTCCGACTAGAAATTTTACAAATGAAGAATTTGATGAAATTAAAGATTTATTAAGCGCTTTACCAGAAACCTTAATAGAAGACTACGAAGCTGATATATTTCAAGACTATGAAGAATACCAAACCAGTACAGGTTTTGTGTTAGATTCTTTAGAAACGGCAATTGCTTTTAATAATTACCACGAAGGGTTGCATTTAGGAATTATCAGATCAATAAAAAAATTAGTGTAACTAAATAAGGTATTTAAGCAATGAAGTTTAATACAAAAACAATACATGGAGGTCAACAACACGATCCGTCAACAGGAGCTGTAATGCCTCCAATTTATCAAACTTCAACTTACGCTCAGTCTAGTCCAGGCAAACATAAGGGATATATTTATTCGAGAGCAGCAAATCCAACAAGAACGGCATTAGAAAATGCGTTTGCTGCCATTGAAAACGGAATACATGGTTTTGCTTTTTCATCTGGGTTGTCTGCCATAGATTGTGTTTTAAAAATGCTAAATCCCGGAGATGAAGTAATTGCTGGAGATGACTTGTATGGTGGAACCTATAGAATGTTTACCCGAATGTTTTCGAAATATGGATTGAAATTTCATTTAGTAGATATGAATTCTATTGAAAATGTGACAAATTCAATTTCAGATAAAACTAAACTGATTTGGGTAGAAACACCAACCAATCCGTTGATGAAAATTGCTGATATTGAAGAGATAACCAAAGCGGTAAAAGCTGTTAATCCTGCTATTTTAGTAGCTGTTGATAATACATTTGCAACACCTTATTTACAACAACCGTTATCTTTAGGTGTCGATATCGTAATGCATTCAGCAACAAAATATTTGGGTGGTCATTCTGATTTGCTAATGGGTGCGTTAATGGTAAATGATGCAAAATTAGCAGAGGAGTTACATTTTATTCAGTTTGCTGGCGGAGCGATAGCAGGTCCAATGGATTCTTTTTTGGCACTACGCGGAGTTAAGACATTGCATATTCGAATGCAACGTCATTGTGAAAATGGAAGAGCTGTTGCTGCATATTTACAAAATCATCCTAAAGTAAAAGAAGTATACTATCCGGGTTTAGAAAATCATCAAAATCACGAAGTTGCAAAAAAACAAATGAAAGATTTTGGCGGAATGGTTTCTTTTAAATTGAAAGATGAAAGTCAACAAGCAGCATTTACATTTTTAGAAAACACCCATGTATTTACTTTAGCAGAATCTTTAGGAGGAGTAGAAAGTTTGGTAAATCATCCAGCGACTATGACACATGCTAGCATTCCAGAGCCAGAACGGCTAAAAATCGGAATTACAGATTCTTTAATCCGTTTAAGTGTTGGAATTGAAGATATTGAAGATTTGTTAAAAGACTTAAAACAAGCGTTAAATATATAAAAAAAGCCGATGAAATTTCATCGGCTTTTTTATATATTTTTATTGAAGTTTAAATGATATATCAATCCAAATTGAAGATTGGTGAGTGTTTCGTTACTTTTATTTTCTACTACATCAGCTTGTAAACCGTCTATTGCATCAGAAGCATAAATTTCCCATTTAAATTGAGCTACTATATCAATTTTTCTAGAAAGTTTGTAGCGAGTTCCAATACCTGTGTTAAAAGCAAAAGCACCTCCAGGGCCTTCTTTAATAGCTCCTTCTATCCTATATTTTTCTGGTAAAAAATTAATATTGGTATGCCAATCACCAAGAGAAGAACTTACGCTATTGTTATATAAAGAATAATTAAATCCAAAATTTACAAACGGATTTAATTTAGAAGAACTTCGTTGGTTAAAAAAATTGGTAATATCTTTTAAATAGTATTCTATTTGTACACCAAAATTTACTAAACTAATATTACCGCTCATTTTACTTAAAATTTCTTTAGCTGATAAAATTTTATTTTCTCCTTCTTGCTTATTATTTGTGTTGCTTTCTGTAAAATTTACATGATGCTTTAAATCAGTACTATTTAAAAAGTTGATTTCAGATTTTATAACAATATGATCTAAGATAGATCTTCTGCCATTCCAATTATTGCTATTTGAAAATTGCATGTAATGTGCAACAGTTAACGACGTAGTGTTATTTGCAGTTTCACTTAAAATATCACCTCTAATTCCGTAATCGGTTTGTAAAGATGCTTTGCCGGTTAAAACACCAATTTCGTGTGATATTTTCTGAGAAAAAACAAAAGAAGTCGCAAAAATAAATATGTAGAAAAATTTAGGGATAATTCGCATAATATGAGGGATTAAAAGGGATAAAAATAAATCACAATTATTATTTAAATAAGTGTAATTATTTTTAACCTGCAAAAAAGCTATAGCTTGTCGTTGATATTAAAAAGTTGTGGGATATTGTCTTTTAAAAAGAGATATTAGAACAAAATAACGACAATAATTAGTAAGTATTAACTTCATTTTTAGGGGGGTTAAAACATTAATATTGGTACAATTATATGAATTCAATATTTAAAAACAAAGTTTTTATTAAAAACATTGTATAAAACCTATTCAATTACAAACGTTTCAGAGAAACTCCAATTGGCTTTTAGGTTAAAGGTTATTGGTAAGTAAATTACGCTTTCAGGTTGAAGTTTTTTAAGGTAATTCCCTGTATCCCAATTATTATTGTTGTTTGTGTCTAAAATAGCTCTTACCATATATCTTCCAGGTGGAATCAATTCAAACAGAATGTTATTAGTAGTAGAAGTAGCAATTTTTTGTATCACTTTTTTATCGCTCTCTCTAACTAATTCTAAAAATACTGGGGATGAAGAGTTGTTGTTTAAGTTTATAGAAATGCTTCCGTAATCTTCAGGTTCTTTTGTTTTAAAAATATAATATAATGTGTCATTTTGTGTTTCAAAAATGTCTGTTAACGCTTTTGGTAAAAAAGTCAATCTGTAATTTGAATTGTATTTTTTATTGAATACAAAATGAATTTTATTAGTAGTTTTTTCTAAAATAGATTGGTATGAAACTCTTAAAGAATCCTTGTCAAAAAAAAGAATTTTTGTAGTGTCAATTTCTGTAACAGGGTTGTTACTTGTTAGTGTTAAGGTGTCTTTTAAATCTAAAATATTGACAATATTAGAATTGATTTTTAAAGAATCTAGTGTTTTTTTTCTAAGAAAAACGGTTAGTGTATCGCTATAATTCTCTTTTTTAATATTAAAAACTAAAGAATCAGTATTAATTTTTGAATACCAATAATAGATGCTGTCTTTAGTCAAATCAAATTTGTATTCACTTTTAAAATTTTTAGGAACTTCGGATAATAATTTTATATCAATATGATGTCTGTCTCCTTCAAAATCAAAAATAATTTTCCCTTTTGATATTTCTTTTGCGCTCATCATTTTAAAAGCTGGAGCTTCGTTAAAAAGCGATATAGGTTCTTTTAAAACACTGTCTTTAGGCAATTCTATAAATTGATTGTAAAAACCAATTTTATCTTCTTTTGGATTAAAAGTATAATTGTTGGAAGCATCTTTAAGTGCAATCAAAAGATATTTGCCTTTTTTAATGTTTGTAATTGTAAATAAAGAATCTATTGCATTGGTAATGTAATTAGGTTTTTTCTTGTAAATAATAGAATCTGAAAAAGTTGAATCTATTCGATACAACAAAACACTAATGTCTTTGTCAATTTTATTCTTGTAAGCATCTTTAATGAAACCTTTTGTTTTTAAAGAATCTACATAATCTCCAGTTGAAAAAACATAGTTAAAGCTTTTTAAAACATTTCCTTCATTATTGTCTTCAATGCTATTTCCAAAATTAAAAATATACGTAGTGTTTGCCTTTAACGTATCGGTTAATTTAATTGTAATTTCTTTGCTTGGTGAGCCTTGCGGACTTATTGTAGGAAAGTATTTTAAAGGAGGAGAAATAACCAATTGCTGATTTAAGTTTTTCAGCGTAATATATTCATTAAAAGAAAGTTTAATTTTTTTACTATTAAAATGGATGCTTTTATAAGGCGGACTTGCAATTACCATAACAGGCGCCAAACTGTCTTTTAATCCGCCATTTGGTCTTCCTTTTCTAGCACAATTACTTGTTAAAAGAATGAGTACAAAAACGAATATAAAATGTTTTAAAAAGGATTTCAAGCGGTTTAATTTTAACGCAAAATAACAATTTTTTTACAGTAAAAACGCTCATTTTTTAGTTAAATTATTCTGTGTATGTTATAGTTACAATACTGATTTTAATTTTTTCGGAAGTTAATAATTCTTTACAGCAAGATTCTAATGTTGCGCCGGTTGTAATAACATCATCAATCAACAAGATGTGTTTGTTGGTTAATATTGATTTATCTGGCACACTAAATTTTGTGCCGTTATTGCTATACCTTTCGAAACGCTGTTTAAAAGTTTGCGTTTTTGTGGCAGATGTTCTAATTAAAACATCTTCTATATGTGGTTTCTTTAACTGTTTTGACAGGCTTAATCCAAAAGTAGTGAGCTGATTATATCCGCGCTGTTTTTGCTTTTTCGGATGCAGAGGAAATGGAATAATACAATCAATAGTATTAAATTCATTAGAATTTGCAAGAATTTGTCCAAACCAATCCCCAATAAAAGTTCCAATTTCTTGATTTCCTTTGTATTTTAAATGATGAATTAAGTCTTTTGTTTTTCCATCTTTTCTGTAAAATAAAAATGAAGTAGCCTTTTCAATAGGAATTCTTCCGTAAAAAGCTTTTGTAATTTTATTATCTTTATAATCTTTGTAACAAATTATGGGTAAATCATGTCTACAAAGTGTACAGATAATTTTTTCGGACTGTAATAACTTAGATTCTCAAGTAATGCATATCTTCGGAAAGAATAGATGTAACACATCTTTTAAGTAATTCATGTTTCTTAGCTTTTTAATGTTAAGATACTAAAAACAAATTAGTGGGTAAAAAAATTGATTTTTTTAAAGTAGCTGTAAAGAGTATGAAAACTTCTGGAACAGTAATGCCAAGTTCAAGGTTTTTAGCGAAAAAAATGTTAAAAGACATCGATTTTTCTTCTTGTAAAGTTTTGTTAGAATTAGGTCCTGGAAACGGAGTAATTACAAATCAGATATTAAAAAATTTACATCCAGATTCGCATTTAATTTGTTTTGAAGTAAATGATGCATTTTACCAAAACTTAAAAAAAATAGACCATCCACAGTTAACGGTTTTAAAAGTTTCAGCAGAACAAATAGAAATAGAAATGAAAAAATTGGGTTTTGCGAAAGCTTGTCATATTGTATCAAGTTTACCTCTAACAATCATTCCAAGTACCGTTTCTAACGCAATTTTAAAAAACGCTATAAATTCGCTAAATGAAAACGGAACATTCATTCAATATCAATATAGTTTAACCTATTATAAAAAGTTAAAAGCTGTTTTTAATAAAAAAATATCTTTAGATTTTGAATTGTTAAATTTCCCGCCAGCATTTGTATACAGATGCAAAAAAGAGCATTAATTTTTTCTTGTTAACTTTTTAGATTGATGTATCTTTGCAGTCATTATGGCAAAACAAGAAGATCAGTTTAAGAAAGTATTATCGCACGCTAAAGAATACGGTTATGTATTTCAATCCTCAGAGATTTATGATGGCTTAAGTGCGGTGTATGATTATGCTCAAAATGGAGTTGAGTTAAAGAAGAATATTAGAGAGTATTGGTGGAAAGCAATGGTGCAAATGCACGAAAATATTGTCGGTATTGACGCTGCAATTTTGATGCACCCAACAACATGGAAAGCTTCTGGGCACGTAGATGCTTTTAACGATCCATTAATTGACAACAAAGATTCTAAAAAACGCTATAGAGCTGATGTTTTAATAGAAGATTATTGTGCCAAGATAGAAGCAAAAATAGACAAAGAGGTTGCTAAAGCGGCAAAACGTTTTGGAGATGCTTTTAATAAGGAAGAATTTGTTGCTACCAATGGAAGAGTAATAGGTTATCAAGAAAAAATCAACTCGATTTTATCTCGAATGGCTTCCTCTCTAGAAAAAGAAGATTTAGCCGATGTAAAAGCTTTGATTGAAGAATTAAAAATTGCAGACCCTTTAACAGGATCTAAAAATTGGACAGAAGTAAAGCAGTTCAATTTAATGTTTGGAACTCAAATTGGAGCATCAGCAGAAGGTTCAACCCAAGTATACCTTAGGCCAGAAACTGCACAGGGAATTTTTGTTAATTTCTTAAATGTGCAAAAAACTGGGCGAATGAAAGTTCCATTCGGAATTGCACAAACAGGTAAAGCGTTTAGAAATGAAATTGTTGCAAGACAATTTATTTTTAGAATGCGTGAGTTTGAACAAATGGAAATGCAATTTTTTGTAAAACCAGGAACTCAAAAAGAATGGTATGAAAACTGGAAAGAAACCAGAATGAAATGGCATTTATCTTTAGGAATGGGAACAGAAAATTATCGTTTTCACGATCATGAAAAATTAGCACATTATGCAGATGCAGCTTCCGATATTGAGTTTAAATTTCCGTTTGGGTTTAAAGAATTAGAAGGAATTCATTCTAGAACAGATTTTGATTTAAAAGCACATGAAGCACATTCGGGTAAAAAATTACAATACTTTGATCACGAAGAAAATAAAAGTTATGTGCCGTATGTTGTAGAAACTTCTATTGGTTTAGACAGAATGTTTTTAGCAGTTTTCTCTCACTCTTTACAAGAGGAGGAATTAGAAAACGGTACAACTAGAACTGTACTAAAATTGCCAGCAGTTTTAGCGCCTTTTAAAGCAGCTATTTTGCCATTGGTTAAGAAAGATGGTTTGCCAGAAGTTGCTCGTGATATTTTAAACGATTTAAAATGGGATTTTAACGTTTTTTATGACGAAAAAGATGCGGTTGGAAAACGCTATAGAAGACAAGATGCAGCTGGAACACCTTTTTGTATTACAGTAGATCACGATACATTAAATGACAACTGTGTTACCATAAGACATAGAGATACTATGGAACAAAAACGAGTTGCGATTGCTGATTTAAAAGAGCTTATCAATGCAGAAGTTGCTATAAAAAACTGGTTGCAAAAAATGTAATATTCATTTAGTTCAACAGTTAACTATACTATAAAAACCTCATCAATTTGATGAGGTTTTTATATTTAAACAATAGCAAGGTGATTTAAAGCATCTTATAAATACCAAGCAATACTTCTTTTAACCCAACATACATTTCTAAAAGCTCTAATGTATTAAGTACTCTTTTGATAAGGAGGTTTTCAAATTCTTGATCCATTAAAATTTTATGATTATCATTTTTGTAAATTTTAGATTTCCCAAAATTTTCTTCTGGAAACCCTAGATCAATTAAATTTCGAATGTTATAGTTTTTATTTAAATAAGGTCCTATGTCATTGTTTGTAGAAAAATTTGTAATTCGCTCTCTTTCAATAATCTCTTTATTGAATGAAACTAGGTAATAAATTGATTTCCGTAATGAATCAGATTCTATCAAAGCAAAATCTCCATTATCACTAGCTTCCATAATAGTAGATAGGTCTAGATTTAAATGAAAATCTAACGAGTTAAATAAAATTAAAGAATCTAAGTAATGTTCATAAACTGCTTTTTCTTGACTTCCAATGATGGATAAAAATTCTCTTGATTTTTTGTAATAATATGTATTGTCTTCAATATAATATTCAGTATTTGATAGGTTTTTATCTAGTTGTAATTTAAGATTGTGAATAAAGCGTTCTAATTTTTTTGCCTCCAAACGCTCACTATTCCAATTATTAACACTTAAAGCAATCAAAATCCCAACAACAACAAGAATAACTTCTCCAAAAGCATACATAAGATACTTGTTTGCCTTACTTTCTTTTATGGATGATTGTCTAATTTTTTAAAAAAAGTTTATCATTGATTAATTTCATGAATAAATAAAAAAACATCTCACCAATACTGATAAGATGTTTCTTTTTTTTAATAATTTAATTTTTGTCTTTACCGGCAGTATTGATTTTAAAAGGAGCATAAAGAGGGCAAAAACTTATAAAACTTGTTAGTACAAATACGCCTGCAAATACTAAAAGAACAATCCCTAATGTTCCTGAAATAACTTTAAAATAGAATAAGCCAGCAATTACAATAGCAATTACAATTCTAACAATTTTGTCTGTAGATCCCATATTTTTTTTCATAATAAAAAATTTTAAGTGATGATTATTTTTTAATAATTAAGCTTTCGCTATTATGCAAGTTATAGTATTTAATTGTAAAAAAGCATAAAAAAACCTAAAAGTCAGACTTTTAGGTTTTTTTATAATGTGTTTTATTATTACTGTTTCTTAGAACCTCCAACCAACATTTACACCAACTCTTGGTACAACAATTGGAGAATTGCTACTAAATAAATTACGACCAGCACCTCCATAAATATCAACTGTAAATCCACCTTCAGAAACATACTTCATTCCAACTGCAACCCCTAAAGCTCCATCAGTATAATCTTCGTAAGTGCTTGGACCTCCAAGTACTTTCATTTCTTTTTCTCCAAAGTTAAAAGCAAAAAAACCTTCTCCGAAGAAATTCCAATTGTTTTCTGACGTAAAATAATGACGGAAAAACGGTGTAATAGCACGTTTTTCATTGTATTTAAAATCTGCAGTATTTTTTTCGAAGTTTATGAATCCAGAAACACCAAAAGAAGAGGTTTCATCAATATACTTTTCATATGAAACTTCTATAGTTTTTAAAACCAAGGCATCAAAAAAATCTAATTTAATTTCTTGTTGTGCTTGTGTAAATGAAGCGGTTAAAATGGCAATAACGATAAAAAGCTTTTTCATTTTTTGTTTTTAATATTAGTATTGTTTGTAGTATAACGTAAATATTCTTTTACAATTATAATTGAGTACAAATCTAATGTTATTTTTTAATAATTGTTAGCGTCTATAAGTTAAAAATTAGCTCGTAATTGTATTGAGCCATTATGTATGGTCGTTGTGCCTTCTCCTTTTCTACCTAGGTAATTAAAGTTTAAATTGATAAAAGAATTTATTTTTTGCTGATATAAGATAGACCATGTATAATTTCTTCCAGCTTGTAAACCTTCTAACATTTGGTAGGCAACAGGACTGTTTTGATTGCCCGTAAAACTATTGTTAAACAAATTAATTTCTGCTCGTAGTAAAGTGTTTTTTGAGGAATTGTAATAGTAGGAGCTTCCTAGTTTTTGTTGCTCTAAAGTTTCTAAACCGCCAATACTATTTTCTTTGTTTTTATAATTATAAAAGAAAGAAAATTGATGATTTTTAGCATATCCAAAAGTAAATTTCGGAGCTATCTCATAAGCTTCAATTGTGTAGTTTTGATTCGTAAAATTCTCTGTAATTACTTCGTCTTTTGAAGTGTTTGTTTTTAAATCAAAAAGCCAAAAAGCACTTAGCTTATGAGCAAATTCTAATTGATGTAGTTTGGTGTTGTTTTCTTGATTTCCAATACTATACAAAAGTTTGTTTTTAGATGAAGCAAAAGTAAAAATAGCACTATAGGTATTTAAGTTTTTATTCAAATACAAACTATTTCTTACGCTTAAATTTAACCCTAACAGCTTCGTTTCGTCTATGTCAAATGGATTTAAATTGAAAGTATTAGTAGACCTTTTTTGTTCATTGTCCACGATAAAATTTGTTTGATTATAAAAATGAGAAAGCACTTTTTTAACTCCAGTTTTACTTGACCATTGAGAAGGGTTTATTGTAAACAATTGTTGCCATTTAGCACGTTGTGTATTTATAAAAGTTAAGTTGGGCAGAGCTACACGTAAATATTCTGCTTGGTCTTTATAAATAGCAATCTCAAACTCATTAAATTCTTTAATTCCGTTGTTGTTGTAATCAATCCAAGTGTAGTATCCTTGACCAGGTTCTGTTTTAATATATACATATTCTTGTCTTGGAATATTACCAGAAGAGGTTTCGTAAACGGTATTAAAATTAATAAAATTCTTAAAGAGTTTTTGACTGTACACAATTTTAGAGTTCAACGCTTTTTCAGTTGCCGAAAATGCATTATTTGTAATTCTGTAATTTGCAAAAACAGCTAACTTACTGGTAGAGTTTTGTAAAATTTTACTGTTGATATAATATGTTTTTCGTGAGTTTATTTTTGTGAAAGCATTATTATGGATGCTATCATTTAGCCTGTAATTAAATCCAATTTTGGCATATACTTTTGCAGAATCACCCAATCCAATATAGGTTTCATATTCTTTAAACTGATGGCTTAATTTGCTTAATTGTTGATTTGATTTTGTAGTTATTTTATTGGTTTCTACATTTATAAAACCACTAATCCAAGAATTAGAAAAAGAATGTTCTACTTTTCCTTTTGCTCTTAAAAAAGTGTTGGTTTCAAAAGTTGAATCGCTATTTAATACGCTGATAAACGAATTAATTTTTGTGTTTTTTAATTTCGTTTGGCTGTTAAAGTCGTGTTTTATTCCGTTATAAGTATCAGAATAATTCAGCAAATTAAATCCATAGGTGTATTTTGAATTTTGTTTATTGTCTAAAATAAATTGAGCGCTAATTTGATTTCGATTTCCAAGCGGATTTACAACATTCCAATCTCGTCTAAATTCAACAGCATCAAAACGTTGTTCGGTTGTAAAATTTTGATGAATAAAACTATAATCAAAAGCGGTAGACATTTTCCATTTTTTATCCATTAAAACCTGCTTCCATTGTAATTTTGTAGCCAACCCTTTGTTCTCAGAATCATCAATAGAAGAAAATAAGTTTGCATCATTATTACTCAAGGCAATTTCTCCAAAAACTTTTGTTTTTTTGGACGGATTGTAAGTAGTGTTTACAACAGCAACTTGATATTTTGACGGTGCCGCCAGCCTAATTATTGGTTGATAGTTCCCTAAATTAGTTCCAACATATTTGTAAATATTACCAATTGCAATGGTTTTGTCTAAAACATAGTCACCTTTATTGGCACCGACAAATGTAAATGTAACGTTGAATAATTGATCAGTTGCTGTTGTTGAGTGTTCAAAAATTTCTGAAGCACCATTTGTTACTTTTTTATACAAAACTCTGTTTTCAGAATACACATCTTCATAGGCGCTATTTGCAAACATTTTTGAGGTGTCATTCCCTGCATTTGCTAAAATTTGCTTTTGAGCATCAGATAAATTTTGTTGTATAGGTTGACTTTTAGCGTCATTTTCATTGTAAAAAAAACCATTTAAAATAAATTTTTTGTTTGTATACGTGGCTTTTTCATAGGTAACAAAACGAGTGTAATTTCTATTTGAGTATTGATAATCTAAATGAAATCGAATATCATTAGTTACTGGAAAAGTAGTGTTAAAACGAATCTCAGAATTGTTATAATCTATTGTATAATCTTTGTTTTCACCTCTGTTTAATAAAACACCATTTGCATACAAAGCATCGCTTCCGGCTACAATAATGATAAAAGCTTCGTTGTTTGGACCAATAATTTTATAAGGCCCTTGATTGCCTTCTTTACCTACAAACTTAAAACTTGTAAATTTACCTCTCACCACCGCACCAGAAGCTAATACATTTAGATTGTTGTTGAGAGTTGCTTCAACTTCTAAACCAGCAACTTTTTTGGTAAAAGGCATAAAATAACTATCAGAATTTGTTAAGTCTAAGTCACCTGCTTTTACACGCCATTTTTTATGAGTAAACTCTATTAAAATTCGATCGAAATCGGTAATATTTTGAGAATAACCGTTGTCTTGTAACGGAATGTTAGTGTCAAAAATATTGGCTCGTATACTCACGTCTTTAGATAAATTTCCTTTAATTGTTAAATCTAAAGAAGAGTTGACAACTGAGTTTTGATTATTGCCAATAGTTAAACCTCGAGTAATGTTTCCAGATGTTTCTAAGTTGTTAAAGAGCTCTTTTTTTTGCTGATTTGTATTGGTTGTTAAACTATATAATTGTTGAGTGTTGTTGGTGTTTGGGACAATGATTTTATCATCATATTTTTGATATACTTTGGTTACAAAATCAGGGAAACGAAAATATTCTACAGTAATAAATTGATATTTTTCAGCATTAATGATTAATTGCGCTTTTATAAAATCTATTTGATATTCTGAAGCCGGAATTACCGTTTTGTTTTGAGTGAGTAATTTAAATAATTGCGAATTGATGCTAACAGAATCAATCTGAATAGTATCTTTTACCAAGGTAAAATTTTTAGATCTAAAATCTGTAGAACCAGTTTGCCCATAAGTTGAAAAACCTACACAAACAAAAAAGATAAAAAAGATTTTTTTGATCATAGTACACTAACGCTCTAAATGTAAAAATAGTTTAAAACAACGACTGTTGTTTAACGGGGTTTTCGTGATCTAATAACCATTTTTTTCTCCAAATTCCACCTGCATATCCTGTTAAAGATCCATCAGAGCCAATTACACGATGACACGGAATTACAATCCAAATGGGGTTTTTACCATTTGCTGAGGCTACAGCTCTAATAGCTTTTACATCTCCAATTGCTTTACTTTGCTCTAAATAGGTTCTTGTAGAATTGTACGGAATGTTTAATAATTCTTTCCAAACTTTTTGCTGAAATTCGGTTCCCTGTGGATTTAATTGTAAGTCAAATTCTGTTCTTGTTCCTGCAAAATACTCATCTAATTGAGAAATACACTCTTTCATGGAGGTAGGAATCTTTGTTTTTGTCACTTCGAGCCTTTCGACTTCGCTCAAGACAGGCTCTTTCGAAAAGTCATCATCTAAAACAGAAATGGATTGAATGCCCTTTTTATCACCAATAATTTTTGCAGTTCCGATGGGTGTTTTGTAATATATGACAGCCTTAGATTCCAAAGATATCTTTTGAGTTTTGAGTAGTTATTTTAGCAATTTCTTCAAAGGAAATTTGATAAATAGATGCTATCTTTTTAACTACTTGGGATATATAACTACTTTCGTTTCGTTTTCCTCTATAAGGTGTAGGTGCTAAATAGGGCGAATCGGTTTCTAACACAATATGTTTGATATTTATTTGATCAAGAAATTGATCTATTTTTCCGTTTTTAAAAGTTACAACACCACCAATTCCTAATTTCATATTGTATGAAATGGCTTTTTGTGCTTGTTCTAAAGTTCCTGTAAAACAATGAAAAATTCCAAATAAATCATCGCCTTTTTCAGTTTCTAAGACCTCGAAAATCTCATCAAAAGCATCTCTGCAATGAATAATTATGGGTAGTTTTTTTTCTTTTGCCCACTGTATTTGTGTTCTAAAAGCTTCTTGTTGTTGAGCTAAAAAACTTTTATCCCAATACAAATCAATTCCGATTTCTCCAATAGCATAAAAAGAACGTTTATCAATCCATTTTTTTACATGCGCTAATTCTTCTCTGTAATTTTCTTTGACGGATGTTGGATGCAATCCCATCATTAAAAAGACATCTTTAGGATATTCTGATTCTAAATGAAACATGCTTTCTGTATAAGAAGAGTCAATTGCAGGAATAAAAAAACGAGAAACTCCAGCTTCTTTAGCTCTTGTCATCATTTCATTTCTGTCTTCATCAAATTGTTCAGAATATAAATGTGTATGCGTATCAGTAATCATTAAAAATGTATTTTAGCAATCACAAAAGTAGGGTTAAATGACAAGTCTTAAAAAAGTATTGCAAAAAAAGAAGTATATAAAAATTAAGTTGAAAAGGATAGCTACAAATCATTTGGAGTTGAACGCTAAGATAAACGGAATTAAAGGTCGGTTTATTTTAGATACAGGTGCTTCTAACTCTTGTGTAGATCTAGATTTGATAACATATTTTAACTTGCATGCAGAAGAATCTGACACAAAAGCAGCCGGAGCAGGAGCTACAGATATGGAAACGCAAAAATCTACAGACAATACGTTGCAAATTGGTAACTGGAAAACAACTAAAAGCCATTTGGTTTTGTTTGATATGACTCATGTAAATACAGCATTGACACAACACAATGCAAAAGAAGTTCATGGAATCATTGGTGCAGATATTTTAGAAATGGGCAACGCAATTATTGATTATAACACCTTGGTATTGTATTTAAAAAAAGAACCTCTTTTTAAAAGTAAAACGGTATTTAAAGAAGATAAAATACAGTTGCCTTTTTAAATTTTTTAAAAAAATATATGTATTTAAAGTACCTTATTTTGCTGGTTTTTAATTTGCTAAAATAGATTTTTCTACACTCAATTGTACATGACTACTGTTACAATTTTATTTTATTCTCGTCTTTAGAGTATAACATTAAAATTTAAAATTATGAAATTAGCATCACATCCACGAGTCATCGAAAGAGGAATTTTAACTTCTGCTTATAAGCAAGAAATTAAACAGAACATTAGCGAAATGAAGAGAAAATCTTTATCTCAAATTAAATCTTCAATCTTAAATAGTCACGAGAAACTTCAAAGTAAAACAGGGACGGTTTTACAATTATCATTCTTTGCCATTATCTTGGTAGTTATCCTATTATAAAAGAAAAAATCTCACCTTTAGCAAAGTGAGATTTTAATGCGGATAAGAAGTTGCTATTTAACTTAATACTTCTTTTATTCTTTTGATTGCTTCTTTTAGCTGTTCTACAGATGCAGCATACGATAAACGCACACAGTTTGGAGCTCCAAAAGCCTCACCAGTTACCGTTGCAACGTTTGCTTCTTCTAATAAGAACATAGAAAAATCGTTTGCAGTTTGTATTGTTTTTCCTTTAATTGTTTTTCCAAAAAAGGCAGTAACATCAGGGAAAACATAAAATGCTCCAGCAGGGATATTTAATTTGAATCCGTCTATTTCTCCAAGAAGCTCAAGAACCATATCTCTACGTTTTTGAAACTCATCAACCATAAATTGAACTTTAGAAACCGGTGCTAATACCGCTGTAATTGCAGCTCTTTGCGCTATACAATTGGTTCCTGAAGTAATTTGTCCTTGCATTTTTGTACAAGCTTTAGCAATCCATTCTGGAGCGCCAATATAACCAACCCTCCATCCAGTCATTGCAAATGCTTTTGCCAAACCATTCACTGTAATTGTTCTATCGTACATGTTATCAATAGCGGCAAAACTAAACGGTTTTGTTCCATAATTGATATGCTCATAAATTTCATCAGATAAAATAAAGATCTGTGGATGTTTTTCTAGTACTTTTGCCAACGCTCTGTATTCTTGTTCGGTATAAATAGTTCCGCTAGGATTATTTGGCGAATTAAAGAATATCATCTTTGTTTTTGGAGTAATCGAGGCTTCTAATTGTTCTGGAGTTATTTTAAAATCTGTTTCAATAGTAGAAGGTATCTCTATAAAATTTGCTTCACATAAAGTAGCAATGGCAGAATAGCTTACCCAATAAGGGGCTGGTAATAAAACATCATCACTAGGATTTAACAACACCTGTGCAACATTGGCAATAGATTGTTTAGCGCCGGTAGACACCACAATTTGATTTGGTGCATATTCTAAATTGTTATCGCGTTTAAATTTTACACAGATAGCTTCTTTTAATTCTACATATCCATCAACTGGAGTATAAGAATTGTAATTCTGATTGATTGCTTCAATGGCAGCATCTTTAATAAAATCTGGAGTATTAAAATCTGGTTCACCCAAACTTAAACTGATAATATCTTTTCCTGCTAATTTTAATTCTCTTGCTTTAGCAGCCATTGCCAAAGTTTCTGAAACAGGTAAACTGTTAATTCTGTCTGATAAAGGATGTGACATTCTATAATTCTGATGCTAGTTTTCTTATGCGACTACATGTGGGTGTTTTCCCAAATTTCCTAAATGTTTAAAATGCTCTATAATAGCTCTTCTAGTTGTTTGGTATTCGTTGTAAGGCAAATTAAATTCCTTCGCTGTTTCCTTAACAATTTTAGCTAATTTATCATAATGAACATGAGAAATATGCGGAAAAATATGATGTTCTACTTGATGATTTAATCCACCAGTATAAAAGTTTACAATCCAGTTGCTAGGCGCAAAATTAGACGTTGTATACAATTGATGTACCGCCCAAGTATGTTCTAAATTTCCGTCTTTATCAGGAACGGGCATTGTTGTTTTAGGAACTATATGTGCCAACTGAAACACCAAACTTAGTATCATTCCTGCAGTATAATGCATTACAAAAAACCCGATAATAACTTTCGACCATTCAATGTCTAAAACCAAAAGTGGTAATACAATCCAAAGAGAATAATAAACTAATTTAGAGATAATTAACTTCGTCCATTCTACTTTAGGGTTTGGAAATTTACCATAAGATAATTTACGCTTTAAATAGTTGCGCATTTGTTTAATATCTGTGGTAATTGCCCAGTTGATGGTTAACAATCCGTATAAAAAAATTGAATAATATTTTTGGAATTTATGAATAGGAAACCATTTAGCATGTTGTGAAAAACGAATAATTCTACCAGCATCAATATCTTCATCATGATCTTTTACATTGGTAAATGTATGGTGTAGCACATTGTGTTGCACTTTCCAATTGTACACATTTCCAGCAAGAATATAAATACTACTTCCCATCAATTTGTTTACCCATTTTTTGCTAGAAAAAGATTCGTGATTGCTATCGTGCATTACGTTCATTCCAACTCCTGCCATTCCAATTCCGGTAACAACCATTAGAAGAGCCATTACCCATTGTGGCATAGAAACAGTTAAGATTAAAATAAAAGGAACTAAAAATAGCGAAAACATAATAATTGCTTTTGAATATAATTTCCAATTTCCAGTACGTTTAATGTTGTTTTCTTTAAAATATGAATTGACACGTTTGTTTAGTGTTCTAAAAAATTTAGCTTTATCAATTCTTGAAAAATTTATGGTCTTCATGTAGTTGTTTATTTGTAATCTACAAAAATATGCTTTTTGTTTTTTGTTTATATGATAAACGTCAGTTTTTGTTGCCAATTGTTTGTTAACAAATCACTATTTTTGCGCAATAACCCTTTTTTATGGAAATCATTCAAAAATACTTTCCCAATTTAACTGAAACTCAATTGGAGCAATTTACAAAATTGCAGGAATTATACAAAGATTGGAACCTTAAAATCAATGTAGTTTCTAGGAAAGACATAGACGAGTTGTATTTACGCCATGTATTACATTCATTAGGGATTGCAAAAGTAATTTCTTTTAAACCGGGTTCTAAAGTGATGGATGTTGGAACGGGTGGAGGATTTCCAGGAATTCCGTTAGCAATTTTATTTCCAGAAACGCAGTTTCATTTGTTAGATTCTATTGGTAAAAAGATAAAAGTTGTCAATGAAGTTGCAGAAGGATTAGGCTTACAAAATGTAAAAACAACTCACGGAAGAGTTGAAGAAGTAAAAGAACAATACGATTTTATTATAAGCAGAGCTGTAGCACAAATGGAAACTTTTGTACGGTGGACAAAAGGTAAAATTCTTAAAAATCAACAGCACGATTTAAAAAACGGAATCTTGTATTTAAAAGGAGGCGATTTGTCTGAAGAATTAGCATTGTATACTTCTGCAACCATTTACGATTTACCGAACTACTTTGAAGAAGACTTTTTTGAAACTAAAAAAGTAGTGCATTTACCTATGAAATTTAAAGGGTAAAATTAGTGTTTCGCTAATGTAAAGAATATGGTTCTGTTTTAATGAACTATATTCAGAGTTAGCGAAGTTATCGAAAAAGGAGTTTAGAAACATACTTAATTAGTTTGGCAACAACACTTTTCCGCTTAACACTTTTTTCAATTGTTGGTTTTCTCTAGTCACTTTTCCGTTTACCAAAACCATGTCAAATCCTTGAGCTAGTTGGTGTGGGTTTACATACGTGGCAGTTGCTTTTACATTCTTTGGATTAAAAATTAGTATGTCAGCTTTTTTTCCAACTTGTAATACACCTCTATCTTTTAATTGTAAAATCTCAGCAGCATAAGAAGTCATTTTTTGCACAGCTTTTTCTAAACTTATAAGACTGTCTTGTACAACATAATTTTCAATCACTTTTGCAAAAGTTCCATGTCCACGTGGATGAAAACCAGTTTTACTTCCATCAGAACAAATACCTACTAAATCGTCTTGTATTAAGGTTTCTTGCAATTCTTTATTCATTACAAAATACGCTGCAGAGGACCCTTGTGGTCCAAGATCTTCAACTACAAATTTTTCAAAGGGTTTGTTTTTTGAGGCAGCGGCTTCGGCTAAGGTTTTTCCAATATACGGAGCAGAACCTAATAAGGTTGCTTCTGGACCATTTCGCAAATTCACTTTATTTCTAATAAAAGTTTGTAGTGCTGTTTTTCTATCACGTTTTGCGATGGCAAATTGCTTTGCAGTTTTAGACCAATCTGGAAAAACAATCGAAATTCCTGTATAACTTGCCATGTATGGATATACATCTGCAGTAAGTTGTAAACCAGATTTTCTAAATTGTTTAATAGTATCTAATATCTCATTTGCACGTTGCGCTCCTTTTCCGTAAACCGATTTTAAATGCGCAATATGTACTCTGGCATGTTTTCCTTGCTTGGCTAATTCGTTGATAGATTTTATGAGTTCATCATCATCTTCATTTCGCATATGACTCATAATGATTTTATCTTGTTCTCCAACAATTTTTGCCAATGCCAACAATTCACTTTCTTCTGCGTATAATCCTGGAGCATATTCTAAACCAGTTGAGAGTCCAAAACTGTATGTTAATTGTTCTTTTAAAATGCTTTTTAGACTCTCTAATTCGGTAGCTGAAATTTTACTTTTTACACCAATGCCCGCAAGATTTCGTAAGGTTCCATGCCCTACAAACTCCATGATGTTAACCCCTAAATTCTGCTGACTAACAGAATTTAAATAGGCTTTTAAATCTTTTACATTCGCACTAGAGCCATCTTGCCCCAACACAATACTGGTAACTCCCATTGCTAAAAAATTTTCAAAATCTGGGGTTTTTAACGGATTTCCATGTGCGTGTAAATCGATAAAACCCGGACTCACAAATTTTCCTTTAGCGTCTATTGTTTTGCCAATTTTTAAATTAGGATTTTTAATGTTGCCAATAAAAATAATACTGTCTCCATTGATGTAAATAGTAGAGTTAAAGGCTTTTTTACCTGTTCCGTCTAAAATTTTACCATTAATAATGGCAATGTCTACAGAGCTAATTGTAGGTTCAGTTTTACAACTTGAAAACTGGAATAGAACGAATACTAGTATTAGAAATGATGTTATTTTTTTCAAAGTAGCATAATTTAAATCCTCGAAACATGTTCTTTCGAGGATTAATTTTTAATTGTTTTTTGTTGGTCTAGAAAATTGCGGAGGTGTTATGTCTTTTTTACCTTTTAATTGAGATAATAATTCCTTTACGGCTCTTTCTAACTGTGGGTCTATTCCTTTTTCTAACGATTTTGCATCTTGCCTTACTGCAATATCTGGTGCAACTCCTTTGTTTTCTGCAACCCAAGTATTTGTTGCTGGGTCGAATACAGCATTGTCTGGAGCGGTTAAAGAACCACCATCAATCAAACGGTAATGAGTAGAAGATTTTACCAATCCACCCCAAGTTGTAGCTCCTATTAACAATCCAGCTTTTTGTTGCCTCTCCACCATTTACAGAAACAACATATACCGCTAAAGAACCACTTCTGTTTGATGTAAACGCAATCCATTTTCCATCAGGAGAAAAGTGAGGAGTACTTTCCATAGCCGGAGTACTTGTTAATCTTTTGGTAATGTTAGTAGATAAATTGGTTGTCCAAATATCTCCACCATAAGCAAATGCAATTTGATTTTCATGCATAGTTGGTTGTCTAAGCAATCTTGTTTCTTGAGCGAAGGTATTGCTTGACAGAAATAAGGCAATGAAGAATAATAAAAACGAAATGCTTTTAAAAAGTATTGATTTTTTCAGGTGAATTAAATTTTTCATGTGATGTTGTTTAGTTATTACTTTGGCAATTTATGATTTTTCAGAAAGATCTTTTACAGCAGCAACAAATCTATCTAATTCAGATATTTTGGTGTATACATGTGGTGTAATCCGCATGCCTGTATATTTTCCGTGTCTATCTGCTTTACTTGAAGTATGTATGTGGTAATCGTTCATCAACCTTTTTCCGATGTCTCCTAGTTTCATATTTTTTAGAGAAAAGGCTCCTAATGCTCCAGAAAATTCTTGACTAAAAGAAGTTTGTATAATTACATTTGGAAATTTTGCTACTTTTTCCATCCAGTAATTTTTAAGGTAAAATAGACGGTCTTGTTTTCTTTTTGAGCCTATAGTTTCATGGAATTCTATGGCTCTAGCAATGCTTAATTCTGCAGGTAACATTCTTGTTCCTAAAGTTTCAAATTTACGAATGTCATCACTTTGAGGATCTACAAAAGGGAATAGCTGCCAGGTAGAAGCGATTCTGTTTTTCTTCACATATAAAAGTCCATTTCCAAAAGGAGCACAAAGCCACTTATGAAGACTGGCACCATAATAATCACAATTTAAATCTGAAATATTAAAGTCGAGATGCGCAAAAGCATGAGCTCCATCTACAATGACTAGAATATTCGGGTTTTTCTTCTTAACAGCGTCTGCAATAGCACGAACAGGCATGATGTTTCCATTCAAATTATTGACATGTGTTATCATTACTGCTTTCGTTTTTGAAGTAACAGCTTCTGTGTATTTTTTTACTATTAGATCAGTATTCTCAATTGGCAATGAAAAAGAAATGTAATTTAAGACAATTCCGTGACGCTTTTGTCTTTGATCCCATGTACGCATTACGGTAGAATAATCTTGTTCTGTAAGAACTACTTCATCCCCTTTTTGTAAATCTATACCCCATATCACGGTATTCATTGCTTCTGTAGTATTGCGATTAATAGCAATTTCATCTGCAGAACATCCAGCTAAGTCAGCAAGTTTTTCACGAACTGATTCCATTTTGCCTTGACTACTCCACATAAATCGCGAAGGGGTTTCGTTAAACATTCTATTGGTATATTCAAACATTTCCTGGACAACCTTTGGCTGCGGACTAACCCCACCATTGTTTAAATTTGAGATTGTTGCGGATACCGTATATGAGTTTTGTACCCATTTCCAAAGCATCTCATCATTCGAAATTGTAGGCAACTTACGAACTAATTCTTCAGGAAAGCTTCTTCCTTGCAGTAAATAGGGAGATAATAATGTAGCAGCACTTAAAACACCTGCTTTTTTAAAAAAAGCTCTGCGATCTTTGTTTGAACTCATTGGTTATTGTTTAATTTTTTCTTTCGTGTTATTTAATAATACTGGTGCTCCAAAACCTAATTCATTTAGTCTGTCTAATTGTGTTTCTGCATCTCCAACAAAAAGCCAAATCATTTTATTTGGATCTACATATTTTTTAGACAATTCTTGAATCCTTTCAATGGTCATTTCATTCACAACTTTCTCTCTATCTTTTATATAATTAGAGCTAAATCCGTAGGCACTCATGTTTTGCAACATATTTAATTTAGCACCCATAGTTTCAAATCTACGAGCATTGCTTTTAATTAAAAAACCTTTGGTAGTTGCCAAATCTTTTTCAGAATAATTTTTAGGATAATCAGTGATTATTTTCTTAACCAACTGTGCAGATTCTAATGTTACATTTGTTCTTACCCTACTAGAAATAGTAAACGGGCCCGCGGCTTTTGTCCCAGAAAAACCAGAGCCAATACCGTAGGTGTATCCTTTTCCTTCTCTTAATTCTTGAGTTAATTGAGAAGCAAAACCACCACCACCAAGAATATAATTCATTACCGTTGCAGGATAAAAATCTGCATCTGTAGCAGCTAGAGCCGGAGCTCCGAAATTAATTACTGATTGTTTTGCATTCGGAACATCGTAAAAATAAACAGTAGGTTTATTTGGTGCTTCTGGCGTCTTGTATACTGGAATGTTTACTTCTTTTGATACCCATTTAGACTCTAAATTAGACAAAGAAGTGATTACTTTTTCTTTATCAATGTCACCAACAACATGTATTTTTGCAACCGATGGTGAAATATAATTTGTGTAAAATAACTTTAAGTCATCTAACGTAATATTGCCAACAGATTCTATAGTTCCTAAGATGTTCTTTGAACGAATATTCTCTTTTCCATAAGTCAATTCATTATACACATTGCTAGCAATTGTTGTGGGACTAGCCTTTTGTTGACGTAAATTACCGACCACAGATTTTTTAAGCAATTCAAACTCTGTTGCATCCCAACGTGGTTCTAAAAGCATTTCTTCCACCAAAGCTAGTGTTTTATTATAGTTTTTTTCTAAAGTAGTTACGCCAATTGTAATATCTTCTTTGGATGTATAGATTCTAATTGATGCACCCAGTTCTTGAATTGCTTCTTCTAGTTGAGCCACAGTTTTGTTTTTTGTACCTCTATTCATCAAACGAGCAGTTAAATTTGCGACACCTAACTTGTCCATTTTTTCTAATAATTGACCGCCATCGATTACTAAATTGAATCGAACTAAAGGGACTTCACTATTTGCAATTCCAAATACTTTAATTCCGTTTGATAATTCATCTTTCCAAACTTTAGGCACTGATAATTCTGGTGATTTTCCATATGGAGGTTCTGTTGCTCTATCAATTTTTGATGGAGTCTTTTTATATTTTGCAGCAATTTTAGGGTCAAATTTTTCTTCAGCCCCTTGAATAATTTTCTCTTCTTTAATAATAGCTTCTTTAGAATCTTTGATGGCTAATTTTGCCATTCCTTTAGGAACAAAGCTAGTGGCAATAAAATTTTTGTTTTTAATATAAGTATTATAAACACGCATTACGTCTTCTTTTGTAACACCCAGCGTATAATTGATTTCTTTATTGATAAACCCAGGGTCATTTGCATAGGTATTAAAAGAAGCTAAATTGGTTCCTTTACCTAATACACTTGATAAGCTGTTGTAAAAACGAGTTTCCAATCCTGCTTTAATTCTGTTTAAATCTTTGTTAGAAATGCCTTCCTTTTCAAATTTTTCAAATGCTTTTTTGATTCCATTATACACTTCATTTAAATCGACATTTGCAAAACCACGAACACCCAATTGCATTTGTCCAGCTATTTCTGCAGAATAATTATACATAGAAGTAGCGGAAGTTAATTTTAAATCATCAACCAACACTTGATTTAAGGGTGCTTTTTTTCCTTCAGATAAATATTGCGTTAAAATATCCAAAGCATACGAGTCTTTTTGATACAATTCTACTGTTGGCCAAGCCAATGTTAACAATGGTAGTCTTGCGAAGTTGTCTTCATAGAACAAGTACTTTGTTTCTTTTAAAACACCAGGTCTTTTTTCTAAAGGGGTAATTTCTTGTCCTCTCGGAATTTCTTCAAAATATTTTTGTACCCATTTTTTTGCCTGAACAGGATCAAAATCTCCAGACAACACCAAGGTTGCATTGTTAGGTACATACCATTTTCTAAAGAATGTTTTTACGTCTTCTAAAGTTGCGTTTTGTAAATCTTCTAAAGAACCTATTACTTGCCAATTGTATGGATGATCTTTTGGGTATAAGTTACGATCAATAATAACTTGATTATGGCCATAAGGTCTGTTATCATAACTTTGTCTTTTTTCGTTTTTTACAACTTGTTTTTCTTTTGCTAAAACTGGATCTGTAACGGTATTGATAAACCAACCTAATTTATCTGCTTCTGCCCAAATCATTTTTTCTAAGGCATCATTTGGCACCGTTTGTAAATAATTTGTTCTATCTCTAGAAGTTGAGCCATTTGCTCCAGAGCCACCAATTCTGGCACTCATTTTATCCAAACCGCCTTTTCCTAAATTTTCTGATTCTAAGAATAATAAATGTTCAAATAAATGAGCAAAACCTGTTCTTCCTTCAATTTCTCTTGCCGAGCCAACATGTGCCATTAATTCTACTGCAACCACAGGGTCAGATTTGTCTACATGCATGACAACTTGTAAGCCGTTTTCTAATTCAAATTTTTCAAAAGGAACATTAAGTGAAGTTTCTTTTTCTTCGGTATTGCAAGCAATTAATACAATTGCAAAGGCAAAAAGAAATATTTTTTTAGTCATTATATTTTTAGTATTTATTTTTAAGAGCGTTAAATATACAAAATATTGAGTTTCAATACTATTTTAGAAATATGAGTATTGGGTACATAAAAAAACCTCATCAGAATTTGATGAGGTTTTTTATTGAATGATATTTTGTTCTTATCCTAAGAAAGGATATTTATAATCTGTAGGTGTTACAAATGTTTCTTTAATTAAACGAACCGAAGTCCAACGTAATAAGTTTTGTGCCGAACCAGCTTTGTCATTTGTTCCAGAAGCTCTTGCGCCTCCAAATGGTTGTTGTCCCACAACAGCACCTGTTGGCTTGTCGTTTATATAGAAGTTTCCAGCAGCATTTTCTAATGCTTTAGAGGCTTTTTCTACTATATATCTATCTGTAGAGAAAATTGCTCCCGTTAATGCATATTCTGTAGATTCATCTACTAATTTTAATGAAGCTTCCCATTCGGCATCTTCATAAATATAAACAGTCATAACAGGTCCAAATAATTCAGTACACATTGTTTTGTACATCGGGTTTTTTGCAACAATAACAGTTGGCTCAATAAAGTATCCAACAGATTTGTCATGACCACCACCAATAATAATTTCTGCATCTGCATCGGTTTTTGCAGCGTCTAAGAAACTCGCAATTTTATCAAAAGAACCTTCATGAATCACTGCATTGATATAGTTAGAAGGATCTTCTGGAGAACCCATTTTCAATTCGTTTGCTTGAGTAATTATATGTTTTTTTACTGCAGGCCACATTGAAGCAGGAATATATGCTCTTGAAGCCGCAGAACATTTTTGCCCTTGATATTCAAAAGAACCTCTTGTAATAGCAGTTGCTACCTGTAAAGGATTTGAAGAGTTGTGTGCCCAGATAAAATCTTTTCCACCAGTTTCTCCAACAATTCTAGGATATGTTTTGTATATATTGATGTTATTTCCAATTTGTTTCCATAAATGTTTGAAAACATGTGTAGATCCCGTAAAGTGCAATCCAGAGAAATCTGGAGAAGACAAAACCGTATCAGTAATCATAACCGGATCACCATACACTACATTAATTACACCGTCTGGTAAACCAGCTTCTTTAAATAAATCTACAATTACTTGCGCAGAGTATACTTGATGATCAGAAGGTTTCCAAACAACAACATTTCCCATTAATGCAGCTGCTGCTGGTAAATTAGCAGCAATAGAAGTAAAGTTAAATGGTGTAATTGCATATACAAAACCTTCTAGTGGTCTGTATTCAACTCTGTTCCATATTCCAGGTGCTGAATCTGGTTGGTCTTTAAAAATATCTGTCATGTATTGTACATTAAAACGGAAGAAATCAATCATTTCACAAGCCGCATCAATTTCTGCTTGATGTACATTTTTAGATTGTGCTATCATCGTAGCCGCATTCATTTTTGCTCTGTAAGGGCCTGCTAATAATTCAGCAGCCTTTAAGAAAATAGAGGCTCTTTCCATCCAACTTACGCTAGACCAAGCTTCTCTTGCTTCTAAAGCAGTAGAAATTGCAGCATCTACATGAGATTTATCTGCAATATGATATTGACCAACAATGTGTTTATGATCGTGTGGCGGAGTAATGTTTTTAGTGTTTCCTGTTCTAACTTCTTCGCCATTGATATGCATTGGTACATCAATATTGCTGTTAAACATTGTTTTGTAGGTTGCTAATAATTCTTTTCTTTCTGGAGATCCTGGAGCATATCCTTTTACGGGTTCGTTTACTGCTGTTGGAACTTTAAAAAATCCTCTTGCCATTTTGTGTGATTTTAAGTATTTATCTACTAATTTTGAAGTGCAAAGTTACAACTTATTTTTAGTTTTATGAACTCGATTGGCGGTTGTAAATTATCGAAAACAAATACTATTTATGTGTACAGTTACCTATTTACCAATTGGAGAGGCTGATTTTATATTGACCTCTAATAGAGATGAGCAACCTTCTAGAAAAACGATTGAACCAAAAGATTATTTTGAAGATGGTGTGAAACTCAAGTATCCAAAAGATGAATTAGCAGGCGGAACGTGGATTGGTTTAAGTGATAAAAACAGATTGGTGTGTTTGTTAAATGGTGGTTTTGAAACCTATAAACGTGAAGCTTCTTATAAAATGAGTAGAGGAATTATTGTGAAGGCTATTTTAAAGTCAGATGATTTTAAAAGCTATATCAATAATTTTGATTTTGTAGGAATAGAACCTTTTACCATTGTTTTGTTAGATTGGAATACCGAATTAAAGGCCTATGAATTAGTTTGGGATGGAGCAGAAAAGCATTTTTCTGAATTAAAAAAAAAACCAAAAATTTGGTCTTCTTCAACATTATATACACAGGAAGAAAAATCATTAAGGAAAAAGTGGTTTGCTGATTGGTTAGAAAATCAATCGGAATTTACACAAGAAGAAATTTTAAAATTTCACCACAATTCAGAAATTGGAACTCCAGAAAACTCCATAAAAATGAAACGGAGCTATGTAGAAACAGTTAGTGTAACTTCTATTAAAAAATCAAGTCAAGAAATTGCAATGAATTACCAAAATTTTGTTAGTACAACATAAATGCTAAAATGGCAACAAATACAAATCCAATTGAAGAGATTAAAGTAAAAGACATGTTTTTAAAGATAAATTTGAAAAATGTTTTAAAGTATCCTTGATTGTAAAATTTCTTCATTGCCAAAAACAAGTAAATTAAAAACAATAATAAAAAAATAGGAATGGCATAGCTTTGAGCACTATAATGGTTGAGCAAATAGAAAATGGTTAGCAGCAGAAAGAATACTGTTTGTGTATGAAAAACAAAAACCAAATGTTCTAAATACGTAAATTTTCTCCTTAGGTAGAAAAATTTTAAAAATAGCGTAAAAAATGGAAGTAGTATAAATAAAGAAATTGACAGATAAGAAATTATTTGTTTTATCATTTCTTGTTTTTTATCGTTGTCCTTAGCAATATCATGCATTAATTTAACCCGACTATAAGAAAAACGATTCCAAAAAGTTTTTTCAATATTAAGGCTGTCAAGAGCATCGTCTATTTCCATGTCTTTATTTTTATCATAAAAATCACTAAACTTATCCCAATTGCCTAGCCCATTTATTTGAATTCCGTTGTTCTTTCGGCTCACACCTTTGGTGTTTTTAATTTTTTTTTATCTAGAGAGTCAGAAGCAATCGCGGGAATTGCTTTTATTATTTCGGCCCTATCGGCAGAATCTATATCTTTTAGAGCTTCTTTTATGTTGGTTTTAATTTTTGTAGAAGAAGAATCTAATGCGTTTTTTGCTTTATTAAAATTAGAACTTATCGTTTCTTCTTTTACTTTACCTTTTCTAAATTCATTAAATTTATCATAACTTTCTGTGGCACCAACAATTAAAAAAAACACTACAGAAACAGTTAAATAAAAACAAAATGGATTTGCATATCGCATGCGTTTCCCATCAATATAATCTCTAGAAACTTTACCTGGTTTTATTAAAAGCGGAATAAAAGTGGTCCAAAATTTAGAATCCCAAGAAATAAATCCGTTAAAAACTTCGTGAATAAAATTTTTAAAAGTGATGCGCTTATCTTTATTTGCCTGTCCACATTCAGGGCAAAATTTTTCATGTCCAGAAAATGGATGTCCACAATTAAAACATTCAGGATCTAGAACTTTAGCAAGTTTTTGTTTTTTTTCTTTCTAACTTGTAATTTCATTAGTTAAGTAATGGTGTGGTTGTTAGTTGAAAAGTTGGAATGATTACTTGAAAAAGAGAATTTGTTTTTTTATTGATCATTTTAAAAGTTCCTTTCATTGAGCCTGTATCTCCTAGTAAAAAGCAATTAGATCTGTAGGTGTATTGTTCATTTGGATTTAAAATTGGTTTTTGCCCAACAACACCTTCGCCAACAACAAATTCTTTGTCGTTTAAAGCATCAGAAATTTCCCAAAAACGCTCTAATAATTGCACAACAGTATTCGATTCATTCTCAATCGTAATGAAATAAGTGAATGCATTAAATGTGTTAAGATTTCTTTCTATAACTCCGTTATACTTCGCTTTTACAGAAATTTTTATACCCTTTGTAATTTGTTGTATCATACAATCGTAGAAAAGTTAGCTTATCAAATATAACAACTTTAGCTAAATAGAGAAAAATTAGAGGGTTTTATTCTTGAGGATTAATTTTTGCAGTTCCAATTCCGATGACTCTTTGGTAGTTTTCTCCAAAGGCTTTGTAATACACCAGTACTTTATATTCGTTTTCTGTTTGATAAAAAGAGCCGTTTAATTCGAATGTGTTTAGTGTGTTATTTTTATCTTTTGTTGCAAAGGTGTAGTTGTAAAAACCTTGTTTTAATAAGATAGAAGTTTCATATTTTTTTGTGACGGTATTGAATATCATTTTATTTTCTGGAGTTGTATTAAAATTATTAAAAGCTCCATAGATATATACTTCTTTGTTCTTAAGTTTAGGTGTATTTAATGAAAAATAAACTCGTGCATAATCTGCTTCTGTATAGGGGTTGTTTCCTTCGGTTGTTCTAACTACGAACTGTCCGTTGATATCCGGAAAATACGTATAAGATTTCTCATTTCTCGGTTCTTGAGTGTACAAATAGGTGTGGTAAATATCTTTTTTTTCAACTCGAGCTATTTGAACCGTGCTATTGCGTATTTGTTTATTATCAAAATTTAAATATTCATTACCGCTCCAGAAATTAGAAGTGTTGTAATGTTTATAAATTAATTGATTGTTTCTGTAAAACTGAGGTTTTAAATCAGAAATTGCTGTTTGCCAAATGTCATTTTGCAGAACGACTACTTTAATTTCTTGAGAAGGATTTCTTATTTCATTTGCATTGTAATTAATGGTAAACTGAACTGTTTGTTCTTGATTGACTTCTCTTGTATTTCTGCCTCTTACAACTGTGACCCCAACTAAAACCTTGCTTTCATAAAGAGTGAATCTTCTTTTAAAAACAACATTTTGATCGATGTCTAAAACAGAAATAAGATAGTTTCCGCTTTTGGTTATTTTGGTGTTCTGATTTGGGATTTGAACTTTATAATGCGTGTAATTTTGTAGAGTGTTAAAGGAGTTTTCGAGCTCTAAAATTCTATTTTGGCTAAAGCCAATAATATATTCGTTTGTAGAAATGCTACTTGGTTCCCAATCAGAATTCATGTGTTCTATTTTATAAGAATACTCTTTTTGGTCTGCATCTAAATCGTCAAAAGAAAGCTGTAGCGTATTTCCTAAAGGAATTATTGTTGAGAAATTAGCAGCATCTAAAGGTCTGAGCTGGATGCTTTTTATGTGATTCTGAGAAAAAGTAAACATCCAAAGAGAAAGACATAGGATTGTTAATAGTTTCTTTTTTCTCATGGAAGCATTTTTTGGGTATTAAAAGATGTTATTCATTGTAATTATACAAACGTACTAAATATTAAATTAGTTGAATTACTCATTATTTAGAATCAATATAAATAAGATATTTTAGATAAGATAAACTTTAAATAAGCAGTAGAACACTCACAAAATTTATAAATTTGCATGTTTTTTTAAGATAATTAAAAGTCATATTTAATATGTCAAAAGACATCCGTATAAAAAAAGGTTTGGACATCAAACTTGTTGGCGAAGCAGAACAAACCACAGCAGAGATTAACGTTAGTGGTGTTTATGCAATAAAGCCAGAAAACTTTCACGGAATAACACCTAAACTTACCGTTAAAATTGGAGCAGAAGTAAAAGCAGGAGATTCGCTATTTTATTCAAAAAGTGATGAACGTATTTTATTCCCTTCACCTGTTAGTGGAAAAGTAGAAGATATTATTCGAGGAGAAAGAAGAAAAGTATTAGAAATTAAAATCCAAGCAGATGCCACGCAGCAATTTGCAGATTTTGGTAAAAAAGAGGCAGCTAAAATGTCTGGAGAAGAGGTAAAAGCACACTTACTTGCTTCAGGTTGTTGGCCATTTGTAAAACAGCGTCCGTATGATGTTGTTGCAAATCCAAATCAAGCTCCAAAAGCTATTTTTATCTCAGGGTATAATAGCGCACCATTGGCTGCAGATTTTGATTATGCTTTAAAAGGAAAAGAAGCAGAAATTCAAGAAGCTATTACTGCGTTAGGTAAATTAACAGAAGGTAAAGTGCATATTTCAATTTCTAAAGGGGCAAATTTATCTCCCTTTAACGGAGTTAAAGGTGCAGAACTTCATGGTTTAGTTGGTCCGCATCCAGTAGGAAATGTAAGTACTCAGATTGCGCAAATTAATCCGATTAACAAAGGAGAAGTTGTTTGGGTTGTTTCTGCACAAGATTTAGTAGTCATAGGAACGTTATTGCTAACAGGAAAGTTTAATGCAAAAAGAACAATAGCCTTAACAGGATCTCAGTTTTCAAAGCCAAAATATGTTACTGCATATCCTGGGGCAACAATTTCTACTCTAGTTTCTGATAACTTAAATGCAGAAAATTCTAGGATAATCAGCGGAAATGTTTTGTCTGGAACTCAAGTTTCTTTAGAAGGAAACTTAGGGTATTACGACAATCAAATTACGGCTATTCCAGAAGGAGATGACTATGAATTTTTTGGATGGAACAAACCAGTTTTCAATAAAATTTCTACATCTAGAGCATTGACTTTCTCTTGGATGAATCCAAGAAAAAAATACGATTTAAATACAAACACAAATGGAGAACACAGAGCATTTGTTGTTACTGGTTCTTACGAAAATGTATTTCCACTAGATATTTATCCAATGCAATTATTAAAAGCATGTATGTATAAAGATTTAGATGAAATGGAAGCTTTAGGAGGTTATGAAGTGGCCCCTGAAGATTTTGCATTAACCGAATTTATTTGTGTGTCTAAACAACCACATCAAAAAATAATTCGTGAAGGTTTAGATTTAATGAGAGAAGAATTAGGATAAGATTATGGGCTTAAAACAAAATTTACATAATTTAAAAGAGAAATATAAAGGAACAAAAATGGCACCTGCATTTAATGCAATCCATACCTTTTTATATTTACCAAATGAAGTGACTCATGGAGGAACTCATATAAAAGCTGCAGACGATTTAAAGCGTACCATGAATACTGTAATTATGGCTTTAATTCCGATTTTAATTTTCGGAATGTTTAATGCTGGTTACCAACATTATGCAGCTATAGACAATTCACTACGTTTAGATCCATTAGCAAATTTCTTTACTTGGGATAACTTATGGATAGGTATCATAAAAGTATTACCATTAGTTGTAGTTTCTTATGCAGTAGGTCTTTTAGTAGAATTTATTTTTGCTGTTATAAAAGGTCATGAAGTAGAAGAAGGTTACTTAGTAACTGGTATGTTAGTGCCATTAATTGTACCTGTAGATACTCCTCTTTGGATGTTATCTGTAGCAGTAGTTTTTGGCGTTGTTATTGGTAAAGAAGTCTTTGGAGGTACAGGTATGAATATCTTAAATCCTGCATTAACAATAAGAGCATTCTTATTCTTTGCATATCCAACTTGGATGTCTGGAGATAAAGTTTGGGTATATGATGCTGTAAACAGAGCAGGAACTGCTGATGCAATTTCTGGTGAAACTATATTAGGTAGCTATGCACAAAACCAAGAAGTTGTTTATTCTACTTGGGATAAGTTTATGGGATTCATTCCTGGTTCAGTGGGTGAAACATCAACCTTATTAATTTTATTAGGTGCTGCATTTTTAATTTTTACTAAGATTGGAAGCTGGAGAATTATCGTTTCTACTTTTATTGGAGCAGCTGCAATGGGTTTAATTTTTAACTGGGTTGTAAGTGCAGATATTATTACAGAGTCTAGTAAATTTTATGGATTAATGAGTGCTCCTTTTTGGGAACACTTAATCATAGGTGGTTTGGCTTTTGGAGCTGTGTATATGGCAACAGACCCTGTAACTGCATCACAAACAAATAGAGGAAAATGGATTTACGGTTTCTTAATTGGTTTTATATCTATTATGATTCGTGTATTTAACCCTGCATATCCAGAAGGAGTATTCTTAGCCATTTTATTAATGAATGTTTTTGCTCCAACTATAGACCACTATGTAGTTCAAGGAAATGTGAAGAGAAGATTAAAACGTGCTAAAGTTAAAACTGCCTAGTTATGAGTAAGAGAACAGATAGTAATTTATATACAGTATTATTTGCAGCTGGAATGGTGCTAGTAGTAGGGGCATTATTAGCGTTTTTCGCATCGGCATTGAAACCAACAATCAATGAAAACAAACGAATCGAAAAACAGCAAAACATTTTATACGCTATGGGCGTAAATGAAAATGATGAGACGAGTGCAATCTTTGTTTCTAAAGACAAAGTTGCAGATGTGTTTGCAAAATATATTACAAAGCAATTAGTAATTCAAGGTTCTAAAGTTACAGAAGATGCTAAGGCATATTTAATAGATGTAAAAAAAGAACAAACATCCGCTAAAGAAGGAAACGAAAGAAGATTGCCTTTATTTGTTGGAGAGAAAGATGGTAAAACGTTTTACATCGCTCCAATTAGAGGTAAAGGGCTTTGGGATGCAATTTGGGGTTATGTAGCCATGGATGCTGACATGATTGTTCAAGGTGCTTATTTTGATCATAAAGGAGAAACAGCAGGTTTAGGTGCAAATATTAAACAACGTTTCTTTATGGATGATTTTATTGGAGAGCATTTGATGAAAGATGGTAGTTTCAAAGGAATTACAATTTCTAAATCGAATAACGATCCAAAAAACGAAGATAAAACAGATAACGAAGTAGATGCAATTGCCGGTGCTACAATTACTGGTGATGGAGTTTCAGCAATGATCAAGTCAGAGTTGAAAAAATATGTATCATTCTTTAACACTTTAAAAACAAATTAATATGGGACTTTTATCAAAAAAAGACGCAGCATTAATCACAGACCCATTTGCAGATAACAACCCAATTACAATTCAGGTATTAGGTATTTGTTCTGCATTGGCAATTACAGCAGAGCTAAAAGCATCTATTGTAATGGCTGTTTCTGTATTGTTTGTGTTAGGTGCAGGAAACGTGGTTATTTCTTTAATGAGAAATATCATTCCTTCAAAAATTAGAATTATTGTACAGTTAATAGTAGTTGCAACTTTAGTAATTATAGTAGATCAAGTATTAAAAGCTTTTGCTTACGAATTAAGTAAAACATTAGGAGCATTTATTGGATTGATTATTACCAACTGTATTATTATGGGACGTTTTGAAGCTTTTGCTTTGGCAAACGGTCCTTGGAGATCTTTCTTAGACGGAATCGGAAATGCTTTAGGATACGGAGTGATTCTAATTATTGTAGGATTCTTTAGAGAGTTATTAGGTTCTGGTACTTTATTAGGATTTAAAGTATTAGGAGACCCAATTGAAAAAACAGGATTGTATGCCTTTGGATATGAAAATAACGGATTTATGTTATTAGCACCAATGGCATTGATTTTTGTTGGAATTATTATCTGGATACAACGTAGTAGAAACGTAGCATTAATCGAGGATTAAAATCCTCTTCAGTTTCTCTAACAGTATTTTGAATTAGAGAAAAGAGGAAAAAATATAAATTATGGAACATATAGAATTATTTTTCAAGTCGATTTTTATAGATAACATGGTATTTGCAACCTTCTTAGGAATGTGTTCTTACCTTGCTGTATCTAAAAAAGTATCTACAGCTGTTGGTTTAGGAGCTGCGGTAATCTTTGTATTAGCCGTAACGGTTCCGTTAAACTGGTTGTTAGATCAATACATATTAAAAGGAGGCGCATTGGTTTGGTTAGGTCCAGAGTATGCTGAGTACGATTTAAGCTTCTTATCATTTATCTTATTTATTGCAACGATTGCAACTATGGTACAATTGGTAGAAATTATCGTAGAGAAATTCTCTCCTTCTCTATACAATTCATTGGGTATTTTCTTACCATTAATTGCAGTAAACTGTGCAATTTTAGGAGGGTCTTTATTTATGCAATCTCGTGAAATTCCATCTTTAGCCTTGGCAACAACATATGGTGTTGGTTCTGGAATCGGATGGTTTTTAGCAATTTTAGCTATTGCAGCTATTCGCGAAAAAATCAGATATTCTAGCATTCCTGCTCCATTAAGAGGTTTAGGAATTACATTTATCGTAACGGGTTTAATGGCGATTGGATTTATGAGTTTTGGAGGAATGTTAACAGGTGGTGATGAAGAGGCTCCAAAAGAAAAAGTTGTTAGTTCAAAGAAAGTTGAAAACAAGGAAGACTTAAAAGCTAAAGAATTGAAGAAAAAGGAATTAGCAAATAACTCTAAAGAAATACAAGAATAATGATATTAGAGGCAAGTACATTAGGAACAATGACAGCTACAGTAGCTGCATTCTTAGTAATAACTTTGTTATTGGTTGCATTGTTATTATTTGTAAAACAAAAACTATCTCCGTCTGGTCCTGTAAAGATTACCATCAATGGAGAAAGAACAATTGAAGTTGGTTCTGGAGGAACTTTATTATCAACTTTAGGAAACGAAAAAATATTTTTACCATCTGCTTGTGGTGGTGGTGGAACTTGTATTCAATGTGAGTGTCATGTAAATGCTGGTGGTGGTGAAGCATTACCAACAGAAACACCTCACTTTACTCGTAAAGAATTACAACACGGAGCTCGTTTAGCATGTCAGGTAAAAGTAAAACAAGACATGGATATTTCTATTCCAGAAGAAATCTTCGGAATTAAGAAATGGGACGCAGTAGTAGTAAGAAATTACAATGTAGCTACTTTTATTAAAGAGTTTGTAGTAGAAATTCCTGAAGACATGGGCTATAAAGCTGGAGGATATATTCAAATTGAAATTCCTGCTTGTGAAATAAAATATGCTGATATGGATATTACTGCACATCCAGAAGAACACGATACACCTGATAAATTTGAAGCTGAATGGGATAAATTTGGTTTAAGACCTTTGGTAATGAAAAATACCGAAACTGTAGAAAGAGCCTATTCAATGGCTTCTTACCCAGCAGAAGGAAGAGAAATTATGTTAAACGTGCGTATTGCTACGCCTCCCTTTGATAGAGTTAAAGGTGGATGGATGGATGTAAATCCAGGAATTGCATCTTCGTATATCTTTAACCTTAAAAAAGGTGATAAGTGTGTTATTTCTGGACCTTATGGTGAGTTTTTTATCAACGAGTCTGATGCAGAAATGTTATATGTTGGTGGTGGAGCTGGAATGGCGCCAATGCGCTCGCATTTATATCATCTATTCAGAACCTTAAAGACCGGTAGAAAAGTTACCTATTGGTACGGAGGACGTTCTAAAGCAGAATTATTTTATATAGACCACTTTAGAGCCTTAGAAAAAGATTTTCCAAATTTTAAATTTTACATTGCCTTGTCTGATCCTTTAGAGTCAGATAACTGGAAAGTGAAGAAAGATATTAATGATACAGAAGGTGATGGATTCTTAGGGTTCATTCACAATTGTGTGATTGATAATTACTTATCACATCATGAAACTCCAGAAGATTTAGAATTGTATTTCTGTGGGCCGCCATTAATGAATCAAGCGGTTCAGAAAATGGGAGAAGATTTTGGACTAGCCGATGAGAACATTCGATTTGATGACTTTGGAGGATAGGCGATAATCGCCATTAAACAAAATGTCATACCTGCGGAAGCAGGAATCTCACAAAGAGCACCTAAATATTTAAAAATAGATTCCTGCTTCCGCAGGTATGACAAAAAACCGATACAGTTTTGTATCGGTTTTTTGTTATGAAAAAATTTAATTACTTCTTATCCTGTTTTTCCATCACCATCAATATCTTTAGATAAATGTGTTTCTAAAGCGACTAAAGTCTTTTTTAAAAGCTCTTTGGTGCTTTTTAACTCTTCTTCCAACAACTCAACTCTATCTTCAATACTGTCTGCTTGTTTCTGTTGTTTTTCAATTTCGTCTTGTTGTAATAATTCCCAAAATATTCCCATACGTTTTTATTTTTTAATCGATTTTAAATGAGCATCGCTTCCTGTCATTTGCCAATGCCCTAAAGAAGTTGGGATACTACCAATGCTATTTAAAGTATCAAAGAAGTCTTTGGTTATAAATTCTTTCCCATTTAATTCTTGGATGCGTGCATACTCTGCCAAGGCACTTTCTAATAGGTATTTTCCTGTGATGTAACTTGAGCCATAAACTGGTTGGCGTAAATACAAATGTTGCTCAAACAGTAGCAACTCTTTTTCGGTTTTCATCCAACCTCTTGGGGTGTATTCACTATGAATTCCACCGGCTTCTTCCATAGTCATTTCATTGGCATGTGCATACATAGAACCCAGTCCTCTCGCGGCTCTTTGAGCAATCATGATGTATACAATTTCTTTGGTTCTTGGACTGTCGTCATACAAACCTGCTTGCATAAATAGCTCTTCAACGGCTGTAGCAGTTCCTTCGTTTCTAGAATCGAAAATATTATACAATAATGGCTCACGACGTATTTCACTTTTATGAGGCTCGGTATCCATTCTTGCCAATTCAAACCAATGGTAAAAATGAGAATACAACGGGCGTGCATCAAAATGCTGTCCGATAGAGAAGAAGTTACGTTTCTCCTCTGGAATATAAGCTCCTAAATGTTCAATCAATGCAGGTTCAAAATAAGGTTTTACCGTTACAATATCTTGATCTTTTAAAAAACGCATTAAACTCACTGCAGAGGCTTCCGCCATTTGGTTGTAGGCTTTTTCGGAATTAGCCGCTTCTAATTTTGGAAGCTTTCTATTTCGGTGTTCTTCTAGCTTTAAAGCCGTCCAAGCACGAGCTATTTCGCGTTTCAAAATCATTACTTCATCTTCCCAAGTTAAAGGTACCAAGTGCACGTTTTGTAAATACCAAGTATAATTTTCTTTTCCAATTCCAGATGCTCCTGTTTTAGATTTTGACTCGGTAGTTAACCAAGAAGCCAACTCATTGGTAGAATTAATAGCAGCATCAATTGCAGCTATAATTTCTGCATCGTTTTTGACACCAGCTTTGTCTTTAAGACCTTTTAATTCGTTGCTTTGATTTTTAATATCACGAATTCCGGCAATCCATAATTCTTTAGCGTTACCAGTTAAGTTTTGTTTTGCTTGAGAATTTAAAGGCGGAATTACTTTTAAATCGTTTATAAATTGAAGACGCTCTTTGGCAGACAACGGAAAGGTATATTTCCACACTTCTGTAATTCCGTGGTTTGTAGGTCCTTCATGTGCAGGCACATCACTTCTGTGCATCCAAATGGCAGTATAAAAAGCAGGATCTCGAACCCATGGTTTTAAAATGTTGTGGTTAAAATCATACCCATTCATTTCTGCCCAAACAAGCATCCAATCTATTTGATTTTCTACTGACCAATTCGTAGTGTCAATTGCTTTTAATTGCTTTTGTAATTCTTTAAAAGTTGGCCAACGTTTTTCAAAAGTTTCTTTTGTATAGTCTGGTGCTCCATTTAATAAAGGTGGTTTTTCAAAGGCTCTCCACTCTTTAAAAAGTGTTACTAGGTCTGTGTACTTGTTGGTATTGAAAGTTGTTGCTTCTTTTTTAGTGCTAGCCTCTTGATTACAGCTAGTCATAAAAAGCGTTATCATAAGAAATATGAATAGTTGTTTCATGGGTTGGTAGTTTTAATTAGATAATTCAGTTTCAATAGATTTTTAAAGAAATTCAGCAAACTTTTTCCCTCCTTCAACGGAACTGAGGTTGGTTTTGGCAAGAATCAACCTCATACTTACAGAATTGATAATATTAAATGTATTTGTTGGGTCTTTAATGCTAGCCTCTAAAGCAGGGGTTAATTGTTTTGTTAAAAGATTTTCATCAATTGTATTAGTTTTAAAGTCAAAATTTTCGGCTAATAAAATGACTGAAGAACTTATTACGGGAAATATTTTACCATAAAAAACTTCATTTATATTGCTTTCTATAGATTTTGTATTTGATTCTGAAAACTGATAATAATTGATGATTGAAGCTCGTAGTTTTTTTGATTTAATTAAATCAAGATTACCAGTTGCTGTTATTTCATTAAATGTAGTATTTATTTCTGGATACCCAAGCGTATACATCATTTTACTCAATTTAGAATTTATATTATCGATTTCTAATAATTTTCCTGTTTTACTATAGTCAGATAAAATTGATTCTGCCATCATAATTGAATTATTTAAAAAAACGATACGTGTTTCTAAGGCTTTAATTTGTGAAGTGACATCATTTTTAAACCCAACTAAATAATGCACCTCTTTTTGCTTGTTAATTCTGTCCTCATTCCAGTTATTAATACTTAAGGCAATGAGGATTCCAAAGACCACCAATATTATTTCACCAAATGCATATATTAAATATCGAGTAATTTTGTTTTCGGATAGCAAACGTTTTCGAATGCTGCTGAAGAATTTAATCATTGTCGTTTGGTTGAGCTAATTAGTTGATGTTAAATTTACTCTTTTTTATTGAATTAAAAATCAGTAGTTTAGTGCAAATATATTTGTAGATGGACTATACCAACATCATTTTAATTATGCTTACTGTTATTGCAGTTGTAAGTATAGTCTTGTATTTTTTTCAAGAACGCTTTTTATTTCACCCCGAAAAACTGCCTGAAGATTTTATTTTTCAGTATGAAAACCAGAAAGTAAAAGAATACAATCTTGAAATTAAAAAAGGAGTTGTTATCAACGGATTGCATTTTCAAACAGAAAACCCAAAAGGTGTTGTCTATTACTTAAAGGGCAATTCTAAAAGTATCAAAGGTTGGGGTAAATTTGCAGTAGATTTTACCATACATGGCTATGATGTTATCATGATTGATTATCGTGGCTTTGGAAAAAGCACTGGTAAAATGAGTCAAGAATCCATGAAGCGCGATGCATTGTTGGTGTATGACAAACTAAAAGAAATTATCAATGAAGAAAAAATTATTGTCTACGGACGTTCTTTAGGAACCGGTTTGGCAACCAAAGTTGCATCTGTGAACAATCCGAAAATGTTGATTCTTGCTTGCCCGTATATGAGCATGTCTAAAAATGTAAAACGGTATTTGCCTTTTATTCCAATAGGATTGGTAATGCGCTATCAAATGCCAACCTATAAGTGGATAAAACATGTAAAATGTCCGATTAAAATTATTCATGGGACTAATGATAAAGTCATTAAATTTAAATCGAGTTTACAATTGTCTAAAGTGAATCCGAATTTAACAAGATTGTATCCAATTATAGATGGGGGTCATAAAAACTTGCACAATTTTGAAAGTTATCATAGAGCCTTAGATGAAGTTTTAAATGAAGAAAATGTTTCTAAAGTTGATAGAGCAAAAACAAGTATCGATTTTATTCGATCTAAACGAAAATCAAAAAAATGAAAAAGCTACAAAAAGCAGTATTCCTTTTGCTAGCTTTAATGCTATTAATTATGGGTTTATTACATGTATTTCAAGAGAAAATTATTTTTTTGCCAGAGGCAATAGACAAAGAATATGTGTATCAATTTCCGTTTGATTTTGAAGAAGTAAACCTTAAAACAGCAGACAATCAAACCATTAATGCTTTGCACATCAAAGCTAAAAATCCGAAAGGAGTTGTGTTGTTTTTTCATGGAAATAAAGGCAATTTAATTCGTTGGGGAGAAATCACTTCCTATTTTACACAATTTAAGTACGATGTTTTTGTCATTGATTATCGTGGATATGGAAAAAGTACTGGAGTTTTTAATGAAAAGAAAATGTATGAAGATGCGCTGTTGAGTTATAATTATGTTCGTAAATTTTATAAAGAAGAAAATATTGTTGTGTATGGACGTTCTTTAGGAACTACATTTGCTACAAAAGTTGCTTCAGAACACGATCCGAAACATGTTATTTTAGAAGCACCATTTTATAATTTGCATCATGCAGCAAACTTTAAGTACAAAATAATTCCGCAATTTTTATTGAGTTTTAAATTCAATTCCAATCAAATCATTTCAAAAATTAAAAGTCCGATTACCATTTTTCACGGTACAGAAGATAAAACTACACCAATAGCAGGAAGTAAGCAGCTGTTTAAGTTAATTACCGCCAACAAAAAAGAATTAGTTTCCCTACAAAACGGAACACATCATAACCTAAGAGACTTTCAAAAATATACCACTACTTTAAAAACAATTTTTGAGAACTAACATTTTTAGAAATGGTATCTTTGCCAGATAATTTATTTTTATGCAGACTACTTTTCAGGATTTAAATGTATCTACCCCGCTTTTAAATGCTATTGAAGACTTAGGGTTTACAAATCCAACCCCAGTTCAAGAACAAGCATTTTCTGTAGTAAGATCGGGCAAGGATGTAGTAGGGATAGCGCAAACAGGTACAGGAAAAACCTTTGCCTATATGATGCCTATTTTAAGAGATTTAAAATTTTCTGATCAAAAACATCCAAGAATTTTAGTGCTGGTTCCTACAAGAGAATTGGTATTGCAAGTGGTAGAAGAGATAGAGAAATTAGCAAAGTACATTACATTACGTGTGTTGGGTGTTTATGGTGGGGCAAATATCAATGTGCAGAAAAGAGAAATTATACAAGGGCAAGATATTGTGGTTGCAACTCCTGGTAGATTGTATGATTTAGCGTTGAGCAAAGCATTAAAGATGAAATCTATTCAGAAGTTAGTCATAGATGAGGTAGATGTAATGTTAGATTTAGGATTTCGATTTCAGTTGTTAAACATATTTGATGTTTTGCCAGAACGCAGACAAAATATTATGTTTTCTGCAACCATGACAGAAGATGTAGACGAGTTGATCCAAGATTTCTTTAAATCGCCAGAAAAAATTTCTATTACAGTTAGTGGAACACCCTTAGATAATATAGCACAACAAAGTTATGATGTTCCTAATTTCTTTACCAAAGTCAATTTGCTAAATCATTTTTTAAAAGATAAAGAAACCTTTACCAAGGTATTGGTTTTTGTTGCCTTTAAGAGAACTGCAGATTTGTTGTTTAATTCTTTAGATGAATCTTTTGCAGAAGAGATTTGCTTGATTCATTCTAACAAAACACAAAATTATAGAATACGCTCTATTCGTCAGTTTGATGAAGGAAAAAACAGAATTTTAGTTGCTACAGATGTAATGGCTCGTGGGTTAGATTTTGATGGCGTAAGTCATGTTATCAATTTTGATACTCCTAGTTTTCCAGAAAACTATATGCATAGAATTGGTAGAACAGGTAGGGCAGAAAAAGAAGGACAATCCATTTTGTTTTCTACTCAAAAAGAACAAGAAAATAAAGCTGCTATTGAAGAATTAATGGGGATTCAAATTCCTAAAATAGCTTTGCCAGAAGAAATTGAAATTTCAGAGATCTTAACTGAAGATGAAAGACCTAGAGAAGATATAGGGCGTTCTAAAAACAGGTCTGGTTTAGAATATGTTCCTGGACCAGCTTTTCATGAAAAAAGTGAAAAGAATAGTAAAACCAATCAAGGAGGTTCTTACCGAAGAGAAATTGCTAAGAAATACAAAAAACCAAAAACTCGAGGCGATAAAAATTACAACAAGCGAAATAAGAAATAGCGATGCAAGTTTTAACAGCACAAGAATTACATAATTTAGGGATGAACCTAATAGGGAAAAAACTCCAAGAAATGGGTTATGAGTTTGTTGCAGTGAATAGTCAATTAAAAAAACATCCACAATTTGTGTTATTTAAAAAAGGGGAACCTACCATTTTTGTATTGGTAAAAACCACCAATAATATTCAAAATCCAGAAGAATATGATGTGTTATGGATGGAAACCTTTAAAGAACATGCAAAAAAACAAAATGCCAAGGTTTGGTTTGCCGGAGTTGGCATTGCCAATGCAGAAAGTGTAGACAATCCTGTGTTTAAAGACCAACCGTATTATGTAGCCTTTGAAGATTTTATAAAAATTCTAGAGTAGGTTTATTTTGAGAGCAACCAAGCAATTCTATCATAGGATAAAATATAATGGATTGCTATTACTACACCAAAAACAATATAAAGTTGGTGATAACCTAAGCTATATAAACACCAAGTAGCAAAAACAAAGATTACGATTTCTAGAGCTAACCTTAAGATTCCTGGAGTTGGAACAGGAGCTTTTCCAGAGCGACTTTTATCATTTGGAACTGCGAACACGCCCCAGATAACAGCTAAAATAATTGGAAGACCTATCGCTAAAACAAATTTTAGAGAATTGTCTGTTTGATTCAAACCCCAAAATCCAACAGCCATTAAGGCACAAACTTCAAGAATAAATCTAAGAACCAAGTTGAGTGGATGATACCCCATATTCAATTAAAAAACAGTAAAGCAAAGTTAGTCCTTTCTTTAGTATTTAAAGAATCTAATACAAAAAAGCCCGCTTCAATGAAACGAGCTTTTTAAAATATATAGTAAAAAACTACTCAGCTTTTTCTTCTAATAAATCAAAGAATTGATCTAATCTAGGCATGATGATAATTTTTGTTCTTCTGTTTTTAGCCATATTTGCTTCGGTATCGTTAGGAACTAAAGGTACATAACTAGATCTACCAGCAGCAATTAATCTACCTGGAGTAACTTTAAATTTGTTTTGTAAGATTCTAGCAATAGAGGTTGCTCTTTTTGCAGATAAATCCCAGTTGTCTTGTAAGAATTCTGTTTTTATAGATTTAGAATCTGTATGACCTTCAATCATTACATCCATATCAGGCTGCCCGTTTACAACAGTTGCAACTTTTTCTAAAACTTTGTAAGCTTTCTCGGTTACATTGTAGCTTCCGCTTTTAAACAATAATTTGTCAGAAATAGAAATGAAAACAACTGTTTTTTCAACGTTAATTTCAATATCTTCATCATCCAAACCTTTTTTTAATTCTTTCTTTAAGTGAAATGCAACAGCAAGATTTAATGAATCTTTCTTTGTCATTGCTTTTCTTATATACTTAATGTATTGGTCTTTCTTGCTCAATTGGATTAACGTTTCTTTGATGTTGTCGTTAGCTCCTTTTGTAAGTACCGTTAGGTTATCTACAAACTCTAACGTTTTTCTTTTGTCTTTTTGTAACTCTTGTACTGTAGTTTCTAAATCAGTAATTTTAGATTTATAAGATGAAGAAAGAGTTTGATTTTTTTCTGTTTCTATTAAACATTTTGTTAAATTAGCTTTTACAGCAAGTAATTCGTCTTTTGTTTTTTGATGTGTTGCTTCTAACGCTGTATATTCTTTTTTAGATACACAAGAACCTAGTAAAAAAACAACGGCTAAGGAAAGTAGTATTTTTTTCATTTTTCTTAAAAAATTATTTGTTGAACAAATTTATAAAATAGATTCTAATTATAGTGAGATTAACAACTTTTTATGATGACTTTATGAGTATTTTATAATGTATCTTTGTTTTTATTTAGTTTTTAGGAATGAAAAATACTTTTTTACTGTTTTTAGCAGTTATTTTATTTTCGTGTTCTGCAGAAAAAGAAACACAAACAATTAAATATGAGGGATTTGTTTTTGGAACAACCTACCATATTACAATTCTTGATGATCAAAATATCAATTTTCAAAAGCCAATTGATAGTTTGTTTTATTTAGTGAATAAATCACTTTCCACATACATTCCAACATCAGATATTTCAAAAATTAATTCAGGAGATTCTACAATTGTTGTAGATGATTTGTTTATTGAAGTATTTAAAAAATCAAAACACATCTATAAAGAAACAGATGGATATTTTGATCCAACGGTTGGTAATTTGGTAAATGCTTGGGGTTTTGGACCGAATCATTTAAAAAAAGAACTAGACAGCTTAGAAGTTCAGAAGATGATGCAGTTTGTTGGTTTAGAGAAAGTGCAGTTAAAAAACAGAACTGTAAAAAAACAATTTCAAGAAATATACTTAGATTTTAACTCCATTGCAAAAGGTTTTGGTATAGATGTAATAGGTCGGTTTTTAGAAAAAAAGAATGTGCAACATTATTTGGTAGAAATTGGAGGAGAAATAAGAGCTAAAGGAAAAAATAACAAAGGTAATTTTTGGAAAGTAGCCATCGAAAAACCAAATACAGATGGTTCACAATCTTTTCAAACAGCTATTGAGTTAGACAATGAATCTATGGCTACTTCTGGAAATTATAGAAAATTTAGAATTACCAAAGCAGGTAAGAAATATGTTCATACAATAAACCCAAAAACAGGATTTGCTAAAGAAAGTAATTTGCTAAGCGCTTCTGTAATTGCAAGTTCAGATTGTGCCGATGTAGACGCGTATGCAACAGCTTTTATGGCGATGGGGTTTGAAAAAACAAAAGAATTTTTAAAAACACATAAAAACATAAAAGTTGTTTTGATGTATTTAGACAAAGAAAATTCGATAAGAGCATATAGGAATTTTTAGTGCTAAGTTATTGTGCAAAAGGCTTTTTAATTTTTTACTATATTGCGACATTAATAAAATAAGGGGATATTTTACAGGGGAATTATGAAAAAACTACTTTTACACTAGGAATACTTTTGATGAATTTGTCGTTTTTTGGACAATCTAATTAAGAAATTGCTGGAGTGTACATTCGTAAAGCACAAAACAATTATTCAAATTTAGAAATAGACGATGCAGATAAAAATTTTGCAAAAGCTATTAAATTATTAGATACAATTAAGAAACCAGATGTAGCAAGACTAGGGGCTTTAATTAAGTTTGAATTAAATGAATTCGAAGAAGCCAAAAAGTATGCAAAGCAGTATTTTGTTTTGGTAAAAAATAAGAAAACCGAAATCTACACTCAATTGCTTGATCTATATTACAATAGAAGAGGAGCTTGAGAAAATTGAACTTGAAAAACAAAAACAAGAGAAGGCAAAACTTGCCAGAGAAAAAGAAATCAGAAGAATAGATTCTTTAAAAACTGTATGGAAAAACAGGTCAGATGCATTAACGCTTCAATTTGAATCAATTCAAGCTTTTAATAAATATGGAGTATCCGTTTTTGAAAAAGGAGAATTTTTTGGAGTAATGAATGATCTGGGCACAGTTCTAGTTCAGCCAAATACTTATAAAGATGTAAAGAGTTTTGATGGTTTTATTCTTTTTCTAAACAAGAAAGAAAATCCAACTAAAATTTATTGCTTTAATAGTAAAACGAAAAAAGGATTTTTTTTGCCGAATATAGCTGACTTTAATAAGCTTTCTAAACATTACGGAAAAGTTATGCTACCTAGAGGAAATGGAAGAATTATTACCTACCCAAACAATTCTTTAAAAGCTTTGGTATATGACATTACTTCTAAGAAATTTGTAAATGTATCCAATCAAAAAGAGTTATTTAAAGATTTAAAGAAAACAGATAAAATTGAAAAATACAATAAAGAAGATCAGGTAAGAATTGATAAAGTTTGGTATGATTTCGGAGGATATATTGGTGGAGGAATTTACCCATTGTATTTACCGGATTTTACATTATCTGGTTTTTTATGCGGAATAGACGGAAAAGTTTTAACGGCAAGTGAGTACAATAACTTAGGTGCTTTTTATAACGGAAAAGCTCATGTAGCAAATGGTTCAGAATCTTTTTGGGTAAATCAAAACGGAGCAAAAGTAACTGCTGCTGCTAATGAAGCTGGTATTTATTCGGGAAATTCTGTATTGGTAAGATTAGAAAGTGGTGGTTATCAAATTCATCAAGAAATTAATGAGGTAAAATTTATTATTCTGGGTGATGAAAAGCTTGAACCTTTAGAAGATTTTTTAAGAAAACATCCTTAAATTATTTAAAACAAACAGGTAAAATCTCGCCTTTAGCTAAACAAAATTGCTCTACCATTTCTGGAGCGATTTTTTTTGTGTAATCTACTTCCTCAACCTTAAAGCCTATAGAACGTAATTTATCAAAATAATCCCTTCCATAAATTCTTACGTGATCGTATTGTCCAAAAATTTTTGTTCGTTCTTTTTTATCTGTTATAGAATTGTCTTCAAAAGTTGTAGTCCTATATAAATCTTGTGGAACTTGAAAAATACCCATTCCATTTGGTTTTAAAACACGATACAATTCTTGCATGGCTTTTATATCGTCAGAAATGTGTTCTAATACGTGATTGCAAAAAACAACATCAAAAGAATTATCATCAAAAGGTAAATTGAGAATATCTGCTTTTACATCCGCAATTGGAGAATACAAATCAGCTGTAGTATAATCGATGTTTTTTTGCTTTTTAAAAATAGATAAAAAACATTGCTCGGGCGCCATGTGTAACACTTTTTTAGGCGCAGTAAAAAAATCAGTTTCTTCTTTCAAATACAGCCAAAGCAATCGATGTCTTTCCAATGACAGTGTACTTGGAGATAGTGCGTTTTTACGTTGTTTTTCATATCCATAGGATAAAAATTTTCGAAAACTTTTACCATCTATAGGATCTGTATAGGTATTTCCTTTTAGCCAAAAGGCAATAAAAGGTTTTGCCCAATAGCTTAGTTTGATAAGAATTGGCCTAGGAATTGTGTTCAATATGATTTTAAAAACAGCCAATGTTAGTTCGCTCTAAAGGCATCCTCTTCATCAGAAACAATACCTAGTGCATCATATATATATTGAAATGTAGAAAGTAACTCGGGCTTTCCATTTACAATAGCAACATCATGTTCAAAATGCGCAGAAGGTTTCCCATCTCTAGTTAAAATAGTCCAACCATCTTTGAGTTGATTTATTTGATGTGTTCCCATGTTAATCATAGGTTCTATAGCAACCACCATACCGTTTACAAATTTTTTACCTCTTCCTTTTTTACCGTAATTTGGCATTTCTGGATCTTCATGCATTTTTCTTCCTAATCCATGACCAACAAGCTCTCTAACAACTCCATAGCCATGTTTCTCAGCATAATTCTGAATTGCAAAACCTACATCTCCAACTCGATTACCCGCTTTTAATTCTTTAATTCCTTCGTATAAACTTTGTTTGGTTACTTCTAATAATTTTTTTGTTTCAGGAGCAACTTCTCCAACTTCAAAAGTATAAGCATGATCTCCATAAAAACCATTTTTTAAAGCACCACAATCAATAGAAATAATATCGCCCTCAACTAATGGAACATCCGTAGGAAAACCATGTACTACTTGAGCATTTGGACTCATGCATAAGGTGTTTGGAAAATCATACAACCCTAAAAAACCAGGAATAGCTCCTTCTGAGCGTATATATTCTTCTGCCATTTTATCTAGTTGAAGTGTAGTAACACCAGGTTTTACTTCTTTGGCTAGAATCCCTAAAGTTTTAGAAACAATCAATGCGCTTTCTCGCATGATTTCGATTTCTTCTAACGTTTTTATTTGAATCATTACTCTTAAATTAATGGGCAAAGATACTTTAAAAAATCAACTAATAAAAAATGGAATTCCCTTTAAAAAATGACTTTTGACAGCTTTTTAATACGATTTTGTTAATAGCTTTGTGGCACAAATCAGAAACCAAAGGAAGATGTATAAATCAGTATCAGCAGAAGAAGCCGTTAAAGTAATAAAATCAAACGACAGAGTCTATGTTCAAGCAGCTGCAGCAACACCACTAAAGTTAACTAATGCGATGTCTGCAAGGCATGAGGAGTTGAAAAATGTTGAGGTTTGCCATTTGCATACTGAAGGAAAAGCGTTGTATGCTAACCCAGAATATAAAGAGAGTTTTCATGTAAACTCTTTCTTTATTGGAAAAAATGTTCGTCATACCTTAAAAGCAGGAAATGGTTCGTATACCCCTGTTTTTTTAAGTGAATTGCCGTTGTTGTTTAAACGGAATATTGTTGATTTAGATGTTGCTTTAATACATGTTTCAGTTCCAGACAAACATGGTTATTGTTCTTTAGGTGTTTCTGTAGAAGCAACTTTAGCTGCAATAGAAAACGCAACCTATGTTATTGCACAGATAAATAAACAAATGCCTAGAACTTTTGGTGCTGGTATCATTCATATTTCAGAAATAAATACTTTTGTAGAATGTGATGAACCACTTCCTGGTTTTGAAGCTTCAGTTCCAACAGAAACAGAGCAAAAAATTGGAGATTATGTAGCCGAATTGATTGAAGATAGAAGCACATTACAACTTGGTATTGGAAACATACCAAATGCTGTTTTGTCTAGATTAGGAAATCATAAAGATTTAGGACTGCACACAGAAATGTTTTCTGACGGAGTAATAGATTTAATTTTAAAAGACGTTATCAACGGTAACTTTAAAAAGGTAAATAGAGGTAGGGCTTTGGCAACATTTTTAATTGGATCACAACGCCTGTATGATTATGTTGATGATAATCCGTTTGTAGAAATGAGAGCATCAAATTACACGAACGATTTAGGAATAATAAGTCAAAACCCTAAAATGGTAGCCATTAATTCTGCAATTGAAGTAGATCTTACTGGTCAAGTTTGTGCAGATTCTATAGGTAAAAACATGTATTCTGGAGTTGGAGGGCAAATGGATTTTATTAGAGGAGCTTCTTTAAGTGAAGGAGGAAAAGCAATAATAGCATTGCCATCAATAACCAATAAAGGAATTAGTAGAATTGTGCCATTTTTAAAACAAGGAGCAGGAGTTGTTACCACAAGAGCGCACGCACACTATATTGTAACTGAATATGGTGTTGCTAATTTATATGGAAAAACAATTAAGCAACGAGTAAAAGAATTGGTAAATATTGCGCATCCAAACTTTAGAGAAAGTATAGAAAAAGAATATTTTGAATCTAATTAAAAAAGGTTGTTATTTTTTTAAAAATAAAGAAGCAAGCCAGTTTTTTTCTTCAGGAACTTCTAGTTCTGCGTTTAAGATTTTTTTATGAACCTTTGTCCAACCAATAAAGCCTCTAATATTTCTATCATCAATAAAAAAATCTGCGTTTATTTTTCTGCTTATATTTTCATTATAGACTTCTCCTGGATAGCTTCTGTTTACGGCATAAAACTCAATACCGTTCTCTTTACAAAAATCAACAGCATCGTCTAATGGTCTTCCAGTTCTATACTTACATAATATAAGTCGATGACCTTCTGACTGCATTTTTTTTAACGTGTCAAAGGCAAAAATAAGAGGTTTTCCAATTCTTGGAAACGCATCTTCAACAATTGTTCCGTCAAAATCAACCGCAATAATCAAAGGGTTTTTAGGTATCATTATTTAGTTTTATTTTGTTTGTATTTTTTACCACTTGCAATGGTTAAAAAATCTTTTTCTAAATTTTTTTCAGTATATTCTACATACCTGCCAATCTCTTCTCCATTTTTATAAAAAATAAATGTAGGAACACTTTTGATATTAAAATCTTTTTGCAAATTATCTGGTGTTGTCTTTCCTCTGTTAAGAGTAATAAACTCTATGTTATTAAAATCAAAACCAGCTTGCTCTAATATTTTGTAAGTATGTGGGATGTCTTTTTTACTTAAATGACACCAAGTAGCAACAAAAGCTTTTATTTTAACATTTTTAAGTTTTCTTTTAAGTTTAGAAACACTTTTTGTATCTGGTTTATAAGATTCGTAATTTTTAACAAACCACTTAGCGTATGGCTGTTGATTGAAATCTTCTTTGTGAACAATACCAACTAAATCTCCAGAAGCATTTTTTATTGCTTTTGTTTTTTGTTTTGCGTAAGTATTAACTATTAAAGTTAATGTAAGTAGAAGTGTTATTTTTTTCATTTTAAAAAACTAAAATAAAGGTTTTTGAGTCATTTCTTTGGGTTGTTGTACACCCATTAATTTTAAAATGGTTGGTGAAATGTCGCCCAATATACCATTTTTTATTGATTTTATCTCTTTGTCAATTAAGATGAAGGGTACAGGATTTGTTGTATGTGAAGTATGTGGACTTCCATCTGGATTCATCATTGTTTCACAGTTTCCATGATCTGCAATTAAGAGTGTTGTGTAATTATTCTCTAATGCCGTAGTAATGACCTCTTTTGTACAAATATCTATAGTTTCACAGGCTTTTATTGCTGCTTCAAAAACACCTGTATGCCCAACCATATCACCGTTTGCAAAATTTAAACACACAAAATCTACATCGCCTCTTTTTAATTCAGGGATAATTGCGTCTCTAATTTCGTATGCACTCATTTCTGGTTTTAAATCATAAGTTGCCACTTTTGGTGAAGGACATAATAATCTTTTTTCACCAATAAACTCATTCTCTCTTCCGCCAGAAAAGAAAAAGGTTACATGTGGATATTTCTCCGTTTCAGCAATTCTAATCTGTTTTTTATTAGCTGCTTCTAGGACTTCTCCTAAAGTGTTTTTCAAATTGCTATTATGGTAAACAATGTGTACATTTTTAAAGGTGTCATCATAACTTGTCATTGTAACAAAATACAATGGGAGTTTTTTCATGCCAAATTCAACAAAATCTTTTTGTGTTAATGCATTTGTTAATTGTCTACCTCTGTCTGTTCTATAGTTAAAGAAGATAACCACGTCATCTTTTTTAATTGTAGCTGTTGGATTGTTATTTTCATCAACCATAATAATTGGTTTGATAAACTCATCCGTTATACCTCTGTCATAATTTTCTTGAATACTTTCTGTTGCATTGCTAGATTTTTCCCCATTTCCGTTTACCAATCCATCGTAAGCAATTTTAACTCTTTCCCAACGATTGTCTCTATCCATTGCATAATATCTTCCAGTAATTGAAGCCAATTTACCAGTGGTTTCTTGCATGGTTTTTTGAATATCATTGATGAAAAATTTTCCAGATTTAGGATCACAATCTCTTCCGTCAGTAAAAGCATGTAAAAAAACATTCTGTAAATGATTTTCTTTAGCTGCTATTAACAATCCTTTTAAATGATTGATATGTGAATGAATTCCTCCATTAGAAACCAATCCTAAAAAATGAACATTTTTATTGTTCTCTTTAGCATATAGAAATGCTTCTACCAATGTTTTTTCTTGCGATAACGAATCTTCTTTTACGGCTTTATTAATTCGTGCTAAATTTTGATACACAATTCTACCAGCTCCTAAATTCATATGTCCAACTTCAGAATTTCCCATCTGACCTTCTGGCAAACCAACATGCTCCCCATCGGTGCGTAAACTTGCATGAGGAAAATCGTTGTATAGCGAGTTGATATAAGGTGTTTTTGCATTGTAAATTGCAGAAACTTTTGGGTCTTGTGTAATACCCCAGCCATCTAAAATAAGTAAGATTACTTTTTTATTCATAAGAAATGTAAAGTTTAAAAGTACAAAACAAATAGAATTTGGTTTATTTTTTCGAGTTCAATTTTTTGAGTTTTACAAATACAGCTTGTTGCTCTTTTGTCAATCCGTCAGCAGTAAAAATTGAAATGCCCTTTGCACCATTTTCTTTTGCTTGTCTGATAGCTTCCTCTAAGTCATTCGGATTTTTTAAAGCGGGAGCATACAATCCAGAAACAATTGGAAAATCTACATCAGCAACTCCTTGTTTGGTAGCAAAACCAATCCAATTGATGTTCTCTCTATAAAAATTCTGATACAACATCGGATAGGCAGTATCTAAGTTCCAATCATTCCATGCTTGCCTAACCATTTGTCTTGACATTTCTGGGAATGGAAAAACAGCTGCGGTTACTTTTTTGTCTTTAGAATGTGCAATATCAATAATTTCATTAACCAAGCTTGTGATGGCATTTAATCTGTATTGGCGCCATTCTGTTGATAATTCTGGATGTTTAAAATCTATAGGATCTTTGTCAAATATTTTTTTAAACCCTGCTCTTGCAATAGGATGATAATCATAATCATATTCTGGCATTTCTGTTTCTTGCACCAAATTATATTTTGGCTGTAAATCTGCACCTAAAATAACATCAGGATATCGAACATAATCTAAATGAACAGAAGCCAATCCTTTTACTTGCATCATTTTTTTAGCATTGTTAATAATATGTTTTCTGGCTTCTGGATGAAACGGACTTAACCATTGATAGTAATTTACATAGGCTTTATATTCTAATGAGTTTTGCCCATTTCTATTCACAGCATACCATTCTGGATGCTTTTGAGCGATGGTGTCTCCAGGTCTATTTAAAGTCCACATCCAACCATGAACTTTAATGTTTTTTTTAGAGGCAAGCGGAATGATTTTTTCTAAAACTTCTGGAGAACCCCCAATTAATAGCTCACTAATTCCCAAAGAATCATAATAATTCAGTCTTTTATTCCAGACATCTTCTTTAAATTCTTTTCCAGCATTTGTCCAAGAACTAAAGGTAAAATTTGCTTCTGATTCTTGATTTTTTTCTTTTTTTGAACAACAAATATGGAGTAATAAAACGGTTAATAATATGAGTTTTTTCAAAAGATTATTTTTTAGTTGTGTTGATTTTTTTTCGATGAATCAATCCGTTTTCGCTGATTGAATATACAATGTTCTTTTTCGAATTTTGAGTTTGTAAAGTAAAACCAGTATGTGTTTTTAAAAAGGAAGCATTGATTACTTCTTGGTCTACTTTTATAGCTTCAAACTCTATTTGAAACCCAGCTTTTTCTTGTTTTAAATACTTCAATTTTTTAAACGAAATATTTCTATATAAAGCATAGGTTATTTGCTCTGTAATTACATCTGTTTGATGTTTAAATTCGATATGCTCGGTTGGGTTGTTGTCTGAAAATTGAATATAACCCCAGTTTTCAGGTAAATGCATGTTGATAGCTCCTTGATTAGACCAAACCCAATTATACTCTGGTAAAATTTTATTGTTTTCTTTTTTTCTTGAATATGTTCCGTTAATTAAATCATAATCCCATTGCACTCTAGAAAAATTTACACGCCATTGTTCACCATTTTTAGGGAGAGTTTTTGGTTTATTTTTTAACTCAGCAAAAGCCTTTAACGGAATTGCCATTTCAACAGACCAATATTCATCGGTGTCAATCGGGTCATTTAAAGTTCCCTTTACAAAAATAGCAGTTTTTAAATCATTTAAATTCCAATTGTTTTTTGGTTTGCCTCCAACATTATAAGGTTTGTTTAAGAGTAAATCCCAAACGGTTCCTAGAGCGTTGATTTCAATTTCTCCATAATTGTGAGTATCGTTAGACGGACTTATAAAAACTTCAAAATCGTTGTTGTAAAAAATGACTTGATTTCTTTCTGTAATATTTCCCCAAATATGTTTTTCATATAATTTTGCATAGACATATAAATAAGTATCATCCCAAAGCATTTTTACATTTGTTTGTTGTGTTGGAATTTTTACACCTTCTATATCTATAAAATCAGAAGTGTACTTTGCTTGCACCCAATCTTGTTCATCTGCTTTTCCGTCTATGATTATAGTATTCGCTACTTTGTAAACAACATATGTTTTTGGGTTTACAATATCTGTATCTATAGAGACTGAAATGGTCTTGGGTTTATTGCAACTAGCTATTGAAAATATGAATATACTGGTGCAAATAAATTTAGAAAAATAATTTTTCAAGATGGTTTTTATTTTGATAGCAGCTAAGATACTAAATAGACGCTTTTAATTAATAATTTTATAAAATCAATCACAAAATATGTAACTTTACATCAATAAAAATCTAGAAAAGAGTTCTCATTTACCCAATCAAATAGCTACAATGGAAAATCATTTTGAATTGAATGAAGTCACCAAAAAATTACCAAAACATTTAAATAAGTTTATTGTAAAGCAGCCGTATGGAGAATATACAGCTCAAAATCAAGCAGTTTGGCGTTATGTAATGCGATTAAATGTAGATTATTTAAAGCGTGTTGCTCATGAGTCTTATATAGAGGGACTTGATAAAACAGGAATATCTGTTGAATCTATTCCGCATATGGAAGGAATGAACCGAATTTTAAAAGAGATTGGTTGGGCTGCAGTTTCTGTAGACGGATTTATACCGCCCAATGCTTTTATGGAGTTTCAGGCTTATAATGTGTTGGTGATTGCTTCAGACATGAGAACAATAAACCACATAGAGTATACGCCTGCTCCAGATATCATTCATGAAGCTGCTGGGCACGCACCGATAATTGCAAATCCAGAATATGCAGAATATTTAAGACGATTTGGAGAAATTGGAAGCAAAGCAATTTCATCATCAAAAGATTATGAAATGTATGAAGCAATTCGGTTGTTGTCAATTTTAAAAGAAGATCCAAGCAGTACAGAACAAGAAATAGAAGTGGCTCAAAATGCAGTTGAAGAATTACAGAATGATATGGGTGAGCTGTCTGAAATGGCTCAAATTAGAAACCTGCATTGGTGGACCGTTGAATATGGTTTGATTGGAACCCTAGAAAACCCGAAAATTTATGGAGCAGGTTTGTTATCTTCTATCGGAGAAAGTTCTTGGTGTTTAACCGATGAAGTAAAAAAAATGCCTTATTCTTTAGAGGCAGCAAGTGTAAGTTTTGACATATCAAAACCACAGCCGCAATTATTTGTTACTCCAGATTTTGCTGAACTAAGTTTAGTGCTAGAGCAGTTTGCAAACTCAATGGCTTTGAGAAAAGGAGGATTAAACGGAGTAAAAAAATTAATAGATTCAAAAATTATTGGGACGGTTGAATTAAGTACTGGATTACAAATTTCTGGTAATTTTACTAATGTTATTGAGTTTGAGAGTAAACCAATTTATATTCAAACTACCGGACAAACAGCTTTAGCCAATAGAGACAAAGAGTTAATTGGCCACGGAGTAGAGTATCATGCTGAAGGTTTTGGTAGTCCAATAGGTAAATTAAAAGGAATTAATATTCCGATAGAAAACATGAGTCCGAGAGATTTAGAAGCATACGGAATTTATGAGGGAAAACAAACAACTTTAGAGTTTGAAGGCGGAATAAAAGTAGTAGGAAAAGTAATTACAGGAACTAGAGATTTACGTGGGAAAATACAATTAATTTCTTTTAAAGATTGTACAGTAACTTATCAAGATAAAATTCTGTTTGACCCATCTTGGGGTATATACGATATGGCTGTTGGAAAAGAAATTGTTTCTGCATATTCAGGTCCAGCATCTGTACTTTCTTTCGGGGAAATAAATAAGGTTTCAGAAACTAAAACACATAAAATTAACTATTCAAATTTAGATAAGGAGCTATATGCTTTATATCAAAAGGTTAGAGATTATAGAGAAAACAATCATGTTACTGAAAATAACATTGAAACTGTTTTTGAAGAATTAAATGTAAAGTTTCCAAATGATTGGTTGTTATTACTTGAGTTATATGAATTATCGATTAAAAATGATTTCTCAATTCAAGAAAAACTTTTAAAAAATTTAGAGGAATTGAAATGTAACAAAAGCTACAAAACACTTATAGAAAAAGGTATAGTTTTGTGCAGAAATTAAAAATAACTTAAAAATATAGTAACATGAGTTTTTTTGACATGTTTAAAAGAAAAGATATGGGATTAGAAATTAAAGAATATTTAGAAAAAGGAGCTATTGTATTAGATGTAAGAACAAAAATGGAATGGGATCAAGGACATACAAGCGGTGCAAAACATATTGCTCTTAATTTAATTCCCTTACAAATAGATGAAATTAAATCTTGGAATAAACCTGTAATTACAGTTTGTTTAAGTGGTGGAAGAAGTGGTCAGGCAGCTCAATTTTTAAGAAATAATGGAGTAGAAGTAATCAATGGAGGTCCATGGCAAAATGTAGATCAATACCTTTAGTATTCATCGCTATTAAAACCAGATTGACGACGCCTTTTTAGACGTTCCATAACTTTTAGTGCTGTTTCTATTTTTCTAACTACAGAAAAAACAGCCCCTAATAATGCGCCTCTAAATGCACCCATAGTTAAAGGATCAAAATTATGACCTGTAATTATGTATTTTAGAAAAAATACAGCCATCCCAATAAGGATAGAAACTAAAAAAGTATCTCTTTAGCGGTAAAATAGTTATATCTTTTCTCTCGTAAAAAACCAAGCACAAACCAACTCATATGGTTAAAAAAGATAACTGGAAGTGCGTATTTTATTCCTTCAAAAGAAAGTAAATTGGTGTAATTTTCAATCAAATTAAAAGGCTCTCCAACTTTTACAGAACCTTCAATTTCAAATAATGTAAAACCAAAAACAGATTGAACAGCAATAAAAAAACCGTAATGAAAAATAAAAAATAGGATTAAACCATATCGCAACATAAATTTGTTGTTTTTCTCTTTTTCGCCAAATTTTAGAATGATAAACATTTTAACAACATTAAACATCCCAATTATGATCGTTTCTATAAAGTAAACAAACAAAATTGTGAGTCCAGAAACTTTACCATTGTATAACAAAAACAATAAATAAATAGAAGTTATCCAAATAATACTATTTTTTCTAGACGGGAAAAGTATAGTTTTAATCATATTTAAAATTAGTAAATCTTTTATAAATCTATAAAAGGATATTTTTCTTGTAGCTTTTTTATTCTATTTTTCAAGACATTTAAAAATTGCTGATGCTCATTAGAATCAGGATTAAATGCTCTGTGATTGATTCCGTTTTGGATTGAAGAAACTTCTTTCATGATTACTTTAGATTCATCTGAAAACCAAGAATTTTCAAATTTTTTCCAAATATAATTGATGGCTGTTTGATTAGGGTGAATCATGTCTTCTGCATAAAAGCGATAGTCGCGTAATTCGTCCATCATAATTTCATAACTCGGAAAATAATGCGTGTTATTTCTTGGTTCAACAACTTGATGGATTGCAGAGATTAAATGTGATTTACTTTGTTGGTTTTGTGTAAATCCATCTTTTAAATGACGTACTGGAGATATAGTAAACAATACACTTGCTTTTGGATTTGCCAATTTAATAAGTACAAGGATTGCTTCTAAACTGGCTACAATTTCATCAACAGTAAGAATTTCTTTTAAAAACTTTTTTTGCGGAACTTTATGACAATTGGCAACTATGGTATCTGTCTCAATAAAACGATACACCCATGATGTTCCTAGTGTAATAACAATATGATTTGCTTCTTGTAACTTTTTTTTTGTCGTTTTTAGTTGCGCATTTAAATGTGATAATAAGTCATTCTTATTTGAAGAGCTCAAGCTAGAATGGGCATCAAAACAATGCCAACGTTCGTTTAAAAAAAAGACATCATCTTCAGTATATGATTTCTCATTGATGGCATTTGTGATTAAGTTTTCAATTGCTTTAGGGTGGAATAATATTCCAAAAGGATTTTGAGATGATTGAAACTTATAATAAGACAATTTAAGACCCATATTTTCTGAAAAACACGAACCCATTAATAAGATTTTAGAATGGTAAGAAATCGGGTTAATGGTTTCTTTAGAAATTGAAATCTGAGTTTGTAAATTCATAATTAAGTTTCAAAGGTTTAAAGATAAAAAAAATAAAGCTCAACATTAAATAGAATATTGAGCCTTATTTTTTATGATTCTAAAGGTATAATTAAGAAATATAGTCTTTTGCTTTTTCGATGGCTTCTTTAATTCCACCAGGGTTTTTACCACCCGCAGTGGCAAAGAAAGGTTGACCACCACCACCACCTTGAATATACTTTCCTAATTCTCTAACAATTGTACCTGCGTTTAAGTTTTTACTTTCAACAATTTCTTTAGAAACATAACAAGTTAAAATTGCTTTATCATTATTTCTTGCTCCAAAAACTAAAAACAAGTTTTGATGTTTTTTTCCTAAATCAAACGCTAAATTTTTAATACCGTTGGCATCTATATCAACTTCTGTTGCTAAAAACTGAACGTTGTTTATTTCTTGTAATTGGTTTTCTAAATCGACAATTAAATTTTTCGCTTTTTCTTTTAATAAAATTTCAATTTCTTTCTTTAAAGCAGAGTTTTCTTCTTGTAAATTACGTAACGCTTTTACAGGTTCTTTGCTGTTGTTTAATAAGTGCTTCATTTCAAAATAAGCCTTATTATTTTCAGAATAAAAATCTTTAACCGCATCATTTGTAATTGCTTCTATTCTTCTAATTCCAGAAGCAACTGCACTTTCAGATTTGATTTTAAAATGCCAAATATCAGAAGTGTTTTTTACATGTGTTCCACCACAAAGTTCAATAGATTTTCCAAAACGTATCGCTCTTACCTCATCACCATATTTTTCTCCAAATAATGCCATTGCACCTTGATCAATCGCTTCTTGCATTGGAATATTTCTTTTCTCTTCTAGAGGTAATTTCCCTTTAATTCTTCTGTTGACAAAATTTTCAACATCTTGTAATTGTTCTGAAGTAACTTTAGAAAAGTGAGAAAAATCAAAACGTAGATATTTAGAATGTACTGCAGATCCTTTTTGTTCTACATGAGTCCCTAAAATTTCTCTTAATGCTTGATGCAATAAATGCGTAGCTGTATGGTTACACTCTGTTCTAGAACGTTGTTTTTTATCTACGACAGCTTTAAAAGTTCTATCAATGTATTTTGGGATATGTTTCGTGAAATGAATAATTACATTGTTTTCTTTTTTAGTGTCTACAATATAAATAACATCTCCACTTGGAGTTTCTAAATACCCTTTATCACCAACTTGTCCACCACCTTCAGGATAAAAAGGAGTTTTATCAAAAACCAACTGATAAATTTCGCCATCTTTTTTAGAAACAACTTTTCTGTATCTTGTTAATTTTACAGAAGCTTCTAGTGTGTCATACCCTACAAATTCTTCATCAGCATTTTCAATTATAACCGTCCAATCATCTGTGTTCATTTCACTGGCAGCACGAGAACGATTTTTTTGTTTTTGTAATTCTTTGTTAAATTCTTCTTCATCTAATGACAATCCTTTCTCATGAAGAATCAAAGCCGTTAAATCTATCGGAAAACCATAGGTGTCATATAATTCAAATGCTTTTTCACCAGAGATTGTAGTCGTTTTGCTATCTGTAATTATATTGTCTAATAAAACCAGTCCTTGATCTAAAGTTCTTAAAAAAGAAGCTTCTTCTTCTTTAATTACGTTTTCAATCAACTGTTTTTGAGATTTTAATTCTGGAAACGCGGCTCCCATTCTTTTGCTTAAAACATCAACCAATCTATAAATAAAAGGTTCTTTTTTGCCTAAAAAAGTAAATCCATAACGAACAGCTCGTCTTAAAATTCTTCTTATCACATAACCAGCTCCGGTATTACTAGGTAATTGTCCGTCTGCAATAGAAAAAGCAACAGCTCTAACATGGTCTATAATAACACGAATAGCAATGTCCGATTTTTCATCATCGCCATAATCTGCATCTGTAATTGCTTCCACTTCTCTAATCAAAGGAGTAAAAACATCGGTATCGTAATTAGATTTTACACCTTGTAAAACCATGCATAAACGCTCAAAGCCCATTCCGGTATCAATATGTTTTGAAGGTAATTCCTCTAAACTTCCGTTTGCTTTACGGTTGTATTGCATAAAAACCAAGTTCCAAATTTCTACAACTTGTGGATGATCCATATTTACTAGAGATTTTCCGTCTACTTTGGCTTTTTCTTCTGGAGTTCTAATGTCTACATGAATCTCAGAACACGGACCACAGGGACCTTGTTCTCCCATTTCCCAAAAGTTGTCTTTTTTGTTTCCCATTAAAATACGGTCTTCAGGAATGATTTCTTTCCAGTAATCGAATGCTTCTTGGTCTAAGTCTAACTTGTCTTCATCATCACTTCCTTCAAAAACAGTTACATATAAAATATTTTTATCAATTCCGTAAACTTCGGTTAGTAATTCCCAAGCCCAAGTAATGGCTTCTTTCTTAAAATAATCACCAAAACTCCAGTTTCCTAACATTTCAAACATGGTATGGTGGTAAGTATCGTAACCTACCTCTTCCAAGTCATTATGTTTTCCAGAAACACGTAAACACTTTTGAGTATCTGCAATTCTGCTATTTTTTGGCACACTATTTCCTAAGAAATATTCTTTAAATGGTGCCATCCCAGAATTGGTAAACATCAATGTTGGGTCGTTTTTTAAAACCATTGGTGCAGAAGAAACAATAGTGTGTTTTTTATCTTTAAAAAAATTTAAAAAAGTATCTCTAACGTCTTGCGATTTCATCTATAATAATTTCAATCAATAATAAATATGTAACATTTTGTGCGCCCTAGCTACTAATAGATAGTTGATGCATAATGTTTTGCTCTTAAAAGTTAAATTACCTTTAAATAATAGTATAAAAAAGGCAGTTGTAAAACATTTTGTAAATTTGCATGTTTTCTATTTATAAAATTTACAATAAAGAGAACACAAAAATAGTACATTTAAGATTATGGCAAAGGTAAAATATTATTATGATGCAGATACTTTATCGTACAGAAAGATTGAGCGAAATAAAAAAAGTATCTATAAAAAGGTAAGTTTTATTATGCTAGCAGTTATTCTGATAGCATTCTTTGGGTTTATCGGGTTTAGTCAATTTTTAATGTCGCCAAATGAAAGAGCTCAAAAAAGAGAGTTTGAAAACTTAAAACTCCATTATGAGCTATTAAGTAAACGGATAGAAGAAAGTAGTAAAGTTTTAGCTGAACTACAAGAAAGAGATAATACTATTTACAGAGTCTATTTTGAGGCAAATCCCATTCCAGATGAGCAACGAAAAGCAGGATTTGGTGGTGTAAATAGATATAAATATCTAGAAGGTTTCGATAATTCTTCAATGATTCAAAAAGCTACAAAGGATTTAGATATATTATCTAAACAATTGGTCGTGCAATCTAAATCTTTGGATGAAATTGTAGATCTAGCAAAAAAGAAAGAAAAAATGCTAGCTTCAATACCAGCAATACAGCCTGTTAGTAATGAGCATCTAACAAGAATGGCTTCTGGATATGGTTGGAGAAATGACCCTTTTACAAAAGCACGAAAATTTCATAAAGGAATGGATTTTACAGCTCCACAAGGTACGCCTATTTATGCTGCGGGAGATGGAGTTGTTTTAAGAGCTGATGGTAGAGCGACTGGATATGGTAGTCATGTAAGAATTGACCATGGATTTGGATATGTTACCTTGTATGGACACATGACACAATTTGTGGTTAAAAGAAAACAGAAAGTAAAAAGAGGTGATTTAATTGGTTATGTAGGTAGTACTGGAAGGTCAGAAGCACCACATTTGCATTATGAAGTTCGAAAAAATGGACGTCCAATCAATCCGATTAACTTTTATTATGGTAGTTTAACTGCTGAAGAATTTGCAGCGATGTTAAAAGCAGCTAAGCTAGAAGGGCAATCTTATGATTAATTATCGATTTTAATCCCAATAGATAAAAATGCACATTGATTTACCTGAAAAAAGATATTATAAGATAGGTGAAGTTGCCAAAGCTTTTGATGTAAATACTTCATTAATTCGTTTTTGGGAGAAAGAGTTTGATGTGATCAAACCTAAAAAAAATGCAAAGGGAAATCGTTTATTTACGCAAGAAGATATTGCTAATTTTAAATTGATTTTCAACTTAGTTAAAGAACGAGGTTTTACGTTAGACGGAGCCAAACAAAAATTGAAAAAAAATCCAGAAGGGACTTTTAATAAACACAAAATTATTAGCAGATTAGAATCTGTAAAAGCTGAATTAAACAATATAAAAAATCAATTATAAAAATTAAAAAATAGAATTATGAAAAAATGGATAATATTAATCGTTATTGGAATTATAGTTTTTGGACTAGTAAATTGGGTAATTGGAGTTAACAATACAATGGTTGATATGAAAGGGCAAGCAGAAAAGTCTTGGGCCAATGTAGAAAGCTCATATCAACGTAGAAATGATTTAATAGGAAATCTAGTAAAAACCGTTCAAGGTGCTGCAGATTTTGAAAAGAACACATTAACAGAAGTAATCAATGCAAGAGCAAAAGCAACATCAACAACTATTGATGCTGGTAATTTAACAGCTCAAAACATGGCTGCTTTTCAACAAGCTCAAGCAGGTTTAACGAGTGCATTATCTAAATTAATGGTTGTTGTAGAGCGTTATCCAGATTTAAAAGCAAATCAAAATTTCTTGCAATTACAAAATCAGTTAGAAGGAACTGAAAATAGAATTAATGTAGAGAGAAATAGATTTAATACATCTGCTGGAGATTATAATATTTACATTCAAAAAATACCAAATAATTTTATAGCAGGATTTAGTGGTTTTGATAAAATGAGTTTATATGCTTCAGATAAAGGATCTGATAAAGCACCAGATGTAAATTTTGATTTTAACAAAAAAGAATAATGCCAAAAGCACACTTATTTTTATCTGAATCTGACGAAAAAGAAGTTATTAAAGCCATTCAAAAAGCTGAGCTAAATACTTCTGGTGAGATTAGAATCCACATAGAAGGAAAAGCTACAAAAGATGCTTACAAGAGAGCTTTAGATGTTTTTAATGAATTAAATATGCATCAAACAGAACAACGGAATGGTGTGTTGATTTATGTGGCAACAGAAGATAAAAAGTTTGCAATTTGTGGTGATAAAGGCATTAATGATGTAGTTGCTGATGATTTTTGGGACTCTACAAGAGATACGATTGCAGAGCACTTTAAAAAAGGAAATTTTAAAGATGGAATTGTAGCTGGAATTTTAAATGCAGGTGTGCAATTAAAACAATTTTTCCCTTGGCAAACGGATGATGAAAACGAATTATCTAACGAAATATCTAAAGGATGATTCAAAAATCAATCAACAAAAAACAATTAACAATAACAAAATTTTTATTTTTTGTTGGGTTTTTATGGATTCAATCTGTAGTCGGGCAATATAAAATTCCGGATGTACCCAAAGTACAAACCAGTGTCTACGATTATATCGGACTTCTTTCTAAAGGTCAAAAAAGCAATCTAGAGCAAAAGTTAATTCGCTATTCAGATTCAACTTCAACACAAATAGTAATTGCTATTATTTCAAGAACAGAAGGAGAAGATGTTGGGTTTTTAGCTGCCAATTGGGCACAAAAATGGGGTATTGGGCAAAAAGGAAAAGACAACGGAGTTTTTATTTTAGTAGCCAAAGACGATAGAAGATTAAGTTTGCAAACAGGGTATGGTGTAGAACATTTATTAACCGATTACATTTCCACAGATATTAGAGTTAACATCATCACACCAGAGTTTAAAAAAGGCGATTATTATGCTGGGTTAGACAAAGGTTCTGATGCTATTTTTAAAGCACTAAAAGGTGAATTTAAAGAAAATAGAAAACGTAAAAAGAATACGGATTCGAGTTTTTTTAGAATGATACCTATTATCTTTTTCATCATATTATTCATTATTCTTTCCAACAAAAATAACAGAGGTGGACGAGGTGGTGGAAAACGAAGAAGCGGTTTTTCTATTTTAGACGCTATCATTTTAAGCAATGCCGGAAGAGGTTTTGGAGGTGGCGGAAGCTTTGGCGGAGGATCATCAGGAGGAAGTTTTGGTGGTGGTTTTGGCGGCGGATTCGGCGGTGGCGGATTTGGTGGTGGAGGTTCTTCTGGTGGATGGTAATCTAGAAATTCATTTTATTTTTTAACTGAATCACAGATCGGTTAAGATTTCACTTCAAATTTTTTATCTTAGTATAAATAATTCTTTTATGAAGAAGTTTCTACTGAATACAGAAAGCTACGTATTGAATTTATTAACTGAAAAGTTGAATAAAGATTACTTGTTTCATAATGTATCAAAAACCCAGCAAGTTGTAAATTCTGTCAAAGAACTAATACAGGGCGAAAAAATTACTGAAGTAGATGCTAATATTTTGTTGTTTGCTGCATGGTTTCATAATATTGGATTTGTAAACAGAAAAGAAAACCACATAGAAGCTAGCGTAAATTTTGCAATTACATTTTTAGAGGAATACAATATTGATGATGCAATTATTGAGGATGTAGTTCGGTTGATTAGAGCTACAAAAATCGAAATAGCACCTCAAGATCATTTAGAAAAAATTATAAAAGATGCTGTTTCATTTTACTATACAGAAACAGGTTTTATTGATAAAAATGAGTTGTTGAAACAAGAATTAAAGTTGCTTTTTAATACAGGTTATTCTGAATTAGAATGGATTCAAAAGAGCATCAACATCTTTGTAAAAGAACATCGTTTTTACACCAATTATGCGCAAGAAAATTGGCAAAATAGAAAAGATAAAAACTTAGCAAAACTGGTAAAAATTGAAAAGAAACTTTTAAACGAAAAAACCACTGAAAACAATTTTAAAGCATCTTATAACACATTAACAATAAAAGCAACAATAATTTTAACAGTAAATGGACTAATTCTGTTTGTATCGTTAGTTGGTTATTATGTAATGAATACAACAACTAAAAACCAAGAAGTATTAACTCCAATATTTGTTTTACTCTTTTTTAATGTGATTTCTGCTGTTTTAGCTCTAGTTGTTGCACTTCCTTTGAAAGTAAAAAAAGAGTTGAATCAAGACGTATTGAATAAGCAAATTAATTCTAAAAGTAGAATATTAAAATATACGTATATAGTTTTTATGATTGGGATAGTAACTACAACTCTTATATTTATCTTGGGTTTTTAGTAAGTAATATTTTTTTATTATATTAAAACATAAAAAATGGACTTTTTATTGTTTCACCTTTTTTACCAAGGCTATTAAATTTCCAGCTAAAACTCAACATAAAATATTGTTGGAAAACAATACTTTGTCTATCTTCAATGTAGTTTGATGTAGCAATTCTTCTAGCGTTTGTGTTTTGGTTTAATAAATCATATACTTTTAAAGTAATGGTTCCTTTGTCTTTTAGTACAGAGTACGCTAAAGATGAATTCCAAAGCCATGCACTTTTGTTAAATCCGTCAGCCACATTAGGATTGAAATTGTATCTAATATTATTTTGCCAATCTAACTTTTTAGATCCAAGTGTTTTTGTATTGATACTTAAATTATGACTTACATAATTTTGATCTACTAAATTATTTGCGTCGAAAGAAGTTTTTGTAAAGGAAGCATTGTATCTTGGATAGATTTGTATGATGTTTTTAAAATCTATTGTAAATCCAAGTGATGGTGATATACTTTTAGTTAAGGAACTGCTTTTTATCCCGTTAAAAAAATACACATTGTTGGTTTCAGAAAAATAATTCCCTAGTCTTACAGTTAAAGTATTTATCGAATCAAGTTTAATCTTCTTGCTATAATTTGCGCTTATACTATATCTGTAATCTCCATTAACGTTTTCATAGTTAGTGTTTCTTACCAAGTTAATTGGATCTACCACACTCTTTGTAACTATTTTATTTTCTGATTTATTTATATTAGCACTTAGAAAAAAGCCTGTGCCTGTTTGAAAATTAAATTTATTGTAATTTATTGAGGCTCTATGATTGTTTGTTGGTTTTAAGTTTGGATTACCAGTTACAATGTTTAAAGGATTGCTCTCATCTACAAAAGGTTGAATTTGTGATACTGAGGGCACACTGTTAGTAACAGAATAATTTGTATATAATCCTGCTCTAGATTTAAACCTGTAGTTAAACGATGTGTTTACTTCTACATTGTTAAAACTTCTATCTAGATTTAAGTTAGGACGTAATTTATCTTCACTTTCTATGTTTCTATTCACAGCTCCAGCTTTTATATTAAGTGACCATTTTTTTTCTCTAAAAGAGAGTTGTAAAGATGGAGAACTCTTTGTGGTTTTATATGTGAAATCTGTACTTAATAGTGTGTTAAAGCTTGTATAATCTTGTGTATTGTTATCAAAATCATAAGTGCTTTTCACATTTTCTCTCTTGTTTGTTTCATATTGATATGCAAAATCTAAAAATAACTTATTGGCAATTAAAGGTTTTCTATAGGTTAATCTTGAATCAATATTAGAGTATTCTGAGTTGTTATCACGAAACTGATTTCTTTTTTGTGTTGTAGAATTTATAATTTCAATTTCAGAATTGTTATAATTTTCTCCCTCAGTTTTGTCAACCTGACTATTAATTGTCAAGCCAATAAATGCTTCTTTTTTTCCAAATTTTTTAGAAAAACTGATTTTATTGTTAAATTGATTCACTGTAGATTTAGAGGAATTGCTACTGTTAGATTTGTTTGTTAATTGTTTGTTTCCGTTTAACGTTTCTTCATTATTTGTATTAAAACTATTTGAAGTATAATCATTATTACTTTTGCTATTAGAATTAGAAAAATAACTACTGTTTGATAAAATGTTTTCTCGATTGCTTTTAGTTTCATTACTCGAATTGCTGCCTGAGTAAAAATAATCGGTATTTATATCTATTTTTTTTCCGAATTGATCTGCGTAGGTGAAACCAGAATTTTAGACTTTACAATATCTTCTCCACCGCCAAAGGATCTTCCTCCAATACTAAAATTCATTGCTCCATTAGAATTAATAGAGATGCTCGTGCTTCCTCCATTTCCAAACATTTTTTGAATTTCACCAAAGCTAAACCCTGGAGAATTGATGTTGTTTCCCCCTAAAAGAACACTGAATCGCCTGTTGTTATCAAATCGATTAACAATTGCTGCATATTCATAAAGATCGTTAGAGCCTTTTCCTGCTGCCATTCTCCCAAACCAACCTTTATTGTTTTCTTCTTTTATGGTCAAATTAATAGTTTTGTTATCTTGGTCTCCTTTTTGACCGGTAAAAGCTTCTGATTTTGTTTTTGTGTCAGTAATTTAAACTTTTTCAATAATTTCTTTTGTTAAATTTCTTGTTGCTATTGTTGGATCGTTTCCAAAGAAAGGTTTTCCGTTTACAGTAATTTTACCTTGTTCATCAACTTCTACTCCTGTTAGTTTCTTTAATAAGTCTTCTACCGAAGCATCCTTTTTTGTTTTAAAAGATTTTACGTTAAATTCTAAGGTATCTTTTTTAATTGTAATTGGAGATCTTGATTAATAACAACTTCATCCAAGACATTATCTTTAGGCTTCATAAAGATTTTGCCTAAGTTTAAATCCTTATTATTAATCTTAATTTTCTTTGAATATGTTTTTAATCCTATAAATGAAATGTATAAATTAAGTTCTTTTTGAAATGATTTTCCTTCTAAAGAGAAATAGCCTTTGTCATTAGAAATTTTATAAGTTACCACTGTGCTGTCGCTTACTTTCTCTAAATGGATTGTTGCAGATTCTATTGGAGACTTGTCTCCCTCCATTTGTAATGTTCCTGTGATTTTAAAGGAAGCAGATTGAGAATAAATACTTGTTGAGCAAATGAGCGCAAGAATAAGCGAGAGATTTTTCATAGTTAATTTTTTGAGTTCATAAAATTGCTCATCAAAATGGCATTGCGAATGTAAACGACTCTTTAAGCACAAAAAAAGAAATGTTGTCAATCAACATTTTTTTGTAATGAGTTGTTAAGTTCTTGTTATCATACAGACGCAACAAAAGCAGTTTTGTCTCAAAAAAACATGCCTTTATTTTAAGTATAAACTTAAAATCTAAAAAAATAATTACTAAAAAATGATTGAAGCTTACTTTTGTCTAAAGTAAATGATAATTGGAACACCAGAGAAATCATAAATCTCTCGCATTTTATTTTCTAAATATCTTCTGTATGGGTCTTTTACATACTGCGGAAGATTTGCAAAAAAAGCAAATTGCGGAGTTGGTGTTGGCAATTGCATGCAATATTTAATTTTTACAAATTTTCCTTTTATTGCTGGAGGCGGATTATTTTTAATAATCTCTAGCATGGTTTCATTTAATTTGCTCGTAGCAATTCTGTTTTTTCTGCTCTGAAAAACGGTTACAGCAGTTTCAATTGCTTTAAAAATACGTTGTTTGGTAAGTACAGAAACAAAAATAATTGGCACATCTGTAAACGGAGCAATTTCTTTTCTAATGGCAGCTTCATAATCTCTAACGGTATTGGTTTCTTTATCAACTAAATCCCATTTATTCACTAAGATTACAATTCCTTTTTTGTTTTTTTCAGCCAGCCAAAAGATGTTTTGATCTTGACCTTCAAAACCACGAGTAGCATCAATCATTAAAATAATAACGTCAGAATATTCAATGGTTCTAACCGCACGCATTACCGAATAAAACTCTAAATCTTCTTTTACTTTAGATTTTTTTCTAATTCCGGCTGTATCAACCAAATTAAAATCAAATCCAAAACGATTGTATTTGGTATCAATAGAATCTCTAGTAGTTCCAGCAATATCGGTTACAATATTTCTGTCTTCACCAATTAATGCATTTATAAAAGATGATTTTCCAGCATTTGGTCTTCCAACAACAGCAAATCTTGGCAATTCTTCTTTTTCTAAATCTACTTCTTCGGGTTCTGGCATTATTTCGGCAATCGCGTCTAATAATTCTCCCGTTCCGCTTCCGTTGATAGATGAAATGGTATGGTATTCTCCTAAACCTAAATTATAAAATTCAACCGCATCTGCATCACGCATAGCGTTGTCTACTTTATTAACAGCAATAAATAGCGGTTTTTTTACTTTTCTTAGAATTTTTGCAACTTCAGAATCCATTGGAGTAATTCCTTGTTCTACATCAACAACAAAAACAATAATATCTGCTTCGTCTAATGCAAGTTGAACTTGCTTACGGATTTCATCTTCAAAAATATCGTCAGAGCCCACCACATATCCACCGGTATCAATTACAGAAAATTCTTTTCCGTTCCAGTCTGATTTTCCATAGTGTCTGTCTCTAGTTACTCCACTAACAGAATCTACAATTGCTTCTCTACGTTGAACCAATCGATTAAATAAAGTCGATTTTCCTACATTTGGTCTTCCTACAATGGCAACAATACTATTATTCATCTAAAAAAAATATTTTTGCAAAGATACTAATTAGGGAATGATATTTGTTTAAATTTAGAGAGTTATAAATTTTACTATTATGAAAAACAATTTTACAGCCATCATTTTTTCAATTGCTATTGTAATTGCGGCATTTTTATTAGGAAATTCTATTATAAATAGAAACAATACTGACGGAATTATTTCCGTTACTGGATTAGGAAATGCAGATTTTACTTCAGATTTAATAGTCTGGGAAGGGTCTTTTTCTAGTGAAAGTACAAACCTTAAATTGGCATATAACAATTTAGAAAGTGCAAAGAAAATAATTTCAGAGTATTTATTTTCTAAAGGAGTGAAACCAAATGAATTGGTTTTTAAAGCCGTTACCAGCAGAAAAAACACCAAAGCAAATTATAATAAAGAAGGAAAATATATAGGCGAACAATTTCTAGGTTATATTTTAACACAATCTTTACAAGTAGATTCTAATGATGTTGAAAAAGTAGAGAAAATATCTAGAGAAATTACAGAATTGCTAAACAAAGGAATTGAGTTTTACTCACAGCCACCAAGATATTATTATACAAAATTAGCCGATTTAAAATTAGAAATGATTTCTAAAGCCACTTCTGATGCTAAATTAAGAGCAGATAATATAGCTACAAACTCTGGGGGGAAATTAGGGAATTTAATTTCAGCAAAAATGGGAATATTTCAAATTACAGGTCAAAACTCAAAAGAAGATTATTCTTGGGGTGGTACTTTTAACACCACATCAAAATTAAAAACGGCTTCTATTACAATGAAGTTAATATATAAAGCAGACTAGCAAAAACTAAATTCATGGAAGAGAAAAAAAGCAGCGAAGTTTTTTTAAGACCTAGATTTACCATTGATTTAGATGAAAATTACGAAACAGTAATTGAAAAATTTAAAAAGGTTTTAAAAGCCAAAGACTGCGCTTATCCGAGTAGGTTTTCTGACGGACATATTATTGTTGATGTTCCAAAAAAAGAAGAACATTTTTGGTCTCCGCAATTAAATATGGAAATTTTTGAAGCAGATTAAAACAAAAGCACCTTAAAAGGTCTTTTTGGCCCAAAACCACAAGTTTGGACCTTGTTTATGTTTATCCATTTTATTGTAGGAATATCCTTTTTAATTTTTGCGGTTATGCTCTACGTAAATTGGAGTTTAGAAAGAGATTTTATCATGCCTTTAATGTTGGTGATTTTTTTACCTATATTTTGGGCGGTTTTATATTTTTTAGGGAGAATTGGTAAGAGTACAGGGCACAATCAAATGGATGATTTACATGATTTAATGACCTCAATTTTAGAAAGGAAAGACTAATCTTTATATCCGAAACGCTTTAATTGATTTTTATCATTTCGCCAATTTTTATTGACTTTAACATACAATTCTAAAAACACTTTTTTCTCAAAAAACAGTTCTAAATCTATTCTTGCTTCTGTTCCAATACGTTTTATTGCGGCTCCTTTATGTCCAATGATAATTCCTTTTTGAGTGTCTCTTTCAACCATAATAACAGAACGGATTCGTATGATTTTCTCTTCTTCAAAAAACTCTTCGGTTTCTACTTCTACAGAATACGGAATTTCTTTTTTGTAGTGCATTAGAATTTTTTCTCTAATTTTTTCATTTACAAAAAAGCGCTCAGGTTTATCGGTCAATTGATCTTTTGGATAAAAGGGAGGCGATTCTGGCAGCATTTCAATAATCTTGTAAAAAACATTCTCTACATTAAATTTTTCTAGAGCAGAAATGATAAACACAGATGCATTGGGTACTTTTTCTTTCCAGTACGAAAGTTTTTCTTCTACGTCATCTTGATTGGATTTATCCACCTTATTGATTAAAAGGATCACAGGGATTTTACTATTGATGATTTTTTTGAAGAAAGCCTCACTCTTTAATTCTTTCTCACTAATTTCTACCATGTAAATTAACACGTCAGCATCTTCAAAAGCAGATTTTACAAAATCCATCATAGATTCTTGTAATTGATATGCAGGCTCAATAATTCCTGGGGTATCAGAAAAAATAATTTGATAGTCATCGTCATTTACAATTCCTAAAATTCGATGTCTTGTTGTTTGCGCTTTAGAAGTAATGATTGATAATTTTTCACCAACCAAAGCATTCATTAACGTTGATTTACCAACATTGGGATTTCCAATAATATTTACAAAACCAGCTTTATGTGTCATGGGGCAAAGATAGTTGGTTTTTTGATTTTTGCACCTTTAAAAGAGAGGATATTGTCCATGAGTATTTTAAGATTTTTTTAAAAAAAGTTGATTTTTTTTGAAAG